>JACCDO012288081.1_pt1 | contig 21820 bp, 21 predicted proteins | sample 7446101 | NCBI WGS metagenome assembly JACCDO01 (sample SAMN15323440, study PRJNA562643) | freshwater metagenome | isolation source: river surface water | place: USA:Blue River Watershed | collected 2017-08-16
ATATATTACCAACTAAAGCTTGGTTAGAACCTCTTGAAGTACTTGTTTCTCAAGATTATTCAACACGTGGTAAATTAATAATCAGTGAATTGGTAAAAGCTCATAAAGTTTTAGTTAAGTTAACCAGTGGAAATAACTCACACATAAAAAAATTTATTGATGACACAAAAGGATTACCAAATTTGGTTAATACATATTGTGTATTCTTTTGTCAAGACAATTTTTTACTTACACAAAGTGAAAAACAATTCTGTAGTTTGGAAACAAAAAATGGAGACTATTTCAAAGAATACATAAAAAAACTTGGAAAGGCTAAAAATTATAATTATTCAGTAACATTGGAAGTTATGGAATATTATAAAATAGGTTCAGTTAATGATTTAAATAATATCACATATAAAAAATTTCTAAATATATTGTTTCAATTGATTTTTTGTCAGTTAAATGTTTTTGGAAAATCTGGTTACACTCACAATGATATTCATATGGGAAATGTATTAATTAAAAAACACAACACTGAGCAAATATTTAATTATAAATATATTACACCAAAATGTGTAAATGAATCAACTGAATATAATAGTAAAGACAAATACGAATATATATTAGCAGATTACGATAAAATTTTTTGGTTTTGTAAAGGATTTTTTGAACAATATTATGGGGATGTTGATTCTGACACAGATGCAGAACGTTTTCTTTCATTTTCACTATATTCAAATTTATTGGAAACTATTAATAAGCTAATAGAAAAATTAAATAGCCAAGACAAACAAATGGTAAGGGGTAAGGTAAATACTGTGTTGGACAAGTATGAAAAAACTATTATAAATGCAAATAAACAAATTGTTTTAGCATATACTAAAGATTGGGATTTTAAAAAATTTATTGCACAAATCCTAAAAATTAATTGTTGGTTTATTGGAAAAATAATTAAAGTACTTCAAATACCTTAAATAATTAGTAAATAAATAAATGTGATTTACTTTCAATATCAGCTAATAGTTTTTGAATTTTACAAGCAATCAAAAGGTAACAATTGCTGTTTTGCAACTTGAAATTTCTTGAGATTTTTAATTATAATGTGTAACCATAATAATTAAAATCCTATTGGGTCTAGTTGATAAAAAATAGCCCGGTTCTTCCGCAATAACCTCTAGTTTCTGTTGTCCCATACCCTAAAAAATTTACGGTTTGGGGAACTATATGGACTTGTAAACCATCACGATCGCTAACCAACCCAGTAAATTCAAATTGGGTTTGCCGACCCATACAACCACCAAATCTATCGGTTTCGATCACATATACCCCATCTGGTAAAGTTGGGTACAATGTCTTAGTTTCTAATTGAATTGTATCAAACCCCATTGAAAAAACGCCATGCCCATCCGCAATAAATTTAACAGAATCAAATAATTTACCCGGAAAAATTGCAAGGAAGTTTTCCGTATCCTCAAAATAAATAATAAATCGTTCCACATACCGGGAATGCCAGGTATTAATTTTAGTTACCTGGTCTGGATTACCAGGTTTAATCAGATCCGGTCCAGTTGAAAAGTTTTCAACCAATCTAGTTGTCAGGGCGGATTTTTTATTGGACCCGTGTGTACAGTTAATAAACAATAATTTACTATTTGACTTGTCCATTACTAATGATAGTTCCATTGGTGACAAATTATCTTGATACATTTTGGGTCTGTAGCCAATATCCACAAAACTAATGGGTAATTTGTTATTATAAGAACTACGGGAACGAACTGGTTCTAAAATTGTTATCCCATTGTAAAATAATTTAATTGATTTAATATTTGATAATTGAACATGTTCAGCCAATTCAAACAAAATTTGCACTTCATCTGGGCAATCAGATTCCCGATACATTCGAGATAATAGTAGACCATTAGAATTAACTAAACATTCAATAGGAATAGGAAAGTAAATTTGGTTTGGATACTTTTTAATATCCAGTTTATAAAGTTGCTGTAAAATGGGAATTTGGTTGGATTCGACTTTGTCAACCCGCATTCCAAGAATATCTAAACTAATTGACTTGAATAATTTGTTTAAATTAATATCATGTGACCAATCTGATTCAATGGCAAACATAAAGTTAGTTACAAAATCAATTGGGGAATTCATATGGCTTTTTTTAACAATAAATTTATGAGCACGACTTGTTAGTGGGCTGGGCTTGGTTGGTTGGGTTTGGACTTGTGTCGCTAGTTCTACTTGGTTAGTTGAATTAGTTGGGTTAGGAATTTTGGTCCATTCGCTTTGTTCAGACCCTGTTTCACTAGAAAAATTTGCTTGAGTATTAGGGTTAGTGTCAAAATCTCCATCAGATACTGGATTGGCAATTTGTTCAATTATTGAGTTGGTAATTCGATTATTAAACCAACTGTTTAAAATATTAGTTGGTGCCAATGGTGCTAACGGGGCTGATGGTACGGGATTAGTTTTGCCATTGCAATCTTGTTTTTCAGTTTGCACATCAGATTTTGAATAAATATAAAGGTCTGAGTACATGTTATATATTGTATAACGTGAATTTGCAGTTACAGTGTCTTGGAGAGTTTTAGTATTGGTCATTTGTTATATTATAGCAAAATGTCTTTAAATAAAGGATTTTTTGTTGCGCTTGGTTTGTGTTGGCCTAGGTTGATTTTTTAGTAACCTGGCTATATTGGCAATATTATGGTATGTCATCACTCGTTCCGCACTAACTTTTTTCCTACTCATTCGCTTTGGATTAATTAAAAACTGTATTTGTTCCCAGGTTCTAACATTGTCGTAAGGTAATTTGGTTAACCGGGCTGTTTTTCGCATTAACAGGTCCAATTCTGTTAAAAATATTTGGGACTGAGAAATCGGATCTGAATAATTAAGCCCACAAGCTCGTGTCAAACCCATTGGACCAACACATTTTCTATTGACAAGTAAAGAATTTATGTCAGCTCCATTTGCTAGCTTTTCATAACATTGTGCACAAGGTAAATACCCATAAACAAATTGATACTCCTCTCGACGGGCCTTGATGTTAGTTTGGTCTGATTGGTCCTGGTAATTTTCAATACAACATGATGGATAACCATAGTGCCTACCCTGTTCTTCGCAAGATAACCGTTTTATTAGCATTAGGAATATTGAATTTGATTGTTAGTTATTTGCCATTTCATTTTTTATAAAAATTGATTTATTATAATTTTCAATTGGTTTGAGTTGGTTTATTAATGGAAAATAATAATCAAGCTGGACTATACGGTTTTAAATTAAATGAGGTTTATTATTTGTATTGGAATGGATTAAATTCACAACCAAGTAATTTAGGTAAGCAAATTATCCAAGAAATTAAAACATATGATGTGACAACATGGAGCCAAATTAAACAACAAATTGAATTTTTACCAAATCCCAAATGGATAGGACAAACCGAATCAATTTGCTTTTCTAGTTTAACAGAAGCACTTGAGTATCCTTTTGTTAAATTTCTTTGCAAGTTTACCAGATGGGAACCAGAATGTGATAATAAAGTTAAATTTATATATATTATTGATTTGGATGATAATATATTTAAAATAATAAATAATAAAGAATCTGAATCTTTTAATTTAACAAATTTACCTAATTTTTAAGTTTTGTTTTAGTTCTATGTATTTGCGTTTATAATACATATATTTTTTAAAGTAATGTCTTCTAATTGGTAAGTGCATTTCTTCATTGTTTATATTTGTTAATATTAATTTATCTTCATTTGATATTTGGTTTCTAGTTATGTCTATATTTTTACCAACTGACTCTCTTTTAATTTGCGTATTATCTTTTTTTAAATAGGAATCTTTATTAGTTTCAAATTTTGAATAAATTCGTTTAAACACATTATTTCTAAAATTATTCTTAACATGTGTAATAAATTCATTTGAAGGATTTGAATTAAATATTAATACTTGAGTATTTGGTTTATCTTTTTCACTTGAGTCATGATAAACAGGTGCTCCAATCACAATTCCATATGCTTTACATATTTGGTCGGTTGTTTGTACTGTAAAATATAGTTTTTTAGACAAGTACATTTGCATCCAATCGCCAAACCTTTTCATTCCAGTAAGTAAATAAATTACCATGCCTAAACATAAATGTTTTATTTCTACTAATTTGTTATGGGGTGTATTTGCGCTTTTTATAAATTGGGCTTTTTTACAAATATAATAATAAATTTCTTCAATTAATTTTTTAATTTCTTCTTCTGTTAATATATTATGATCGTTGATATTTGTTTTAAAAATTGGCTGTGTTGTAAGTTTATTTGAGTGTATTTGTTCCCAGTGATTGTGTATAATATTTATTATTGCATCAATTAATATTGTCATTTGTTTAATTTCATTTGTTTCAACCTTAATTATAATATTTATTGCTTGACCATTAATATCATCAGTGAAATTACAAGTTATTTTATTATCAAAATCCAAATAGTATTTGGTTTTATAAAAATCTAATACATCTCCATCAAGCCCTCTTTCTACTTTAAATCCAATAGATATAATGTTGTTGTCATTATTTGATTTAATTTGTAAGTTATTTAAATTATTAAAGTTTGCATCGTATAAATATTTTTCAACTGCTAAAGTTTTTGCGCCATCAATAAAACCCTTATCTAAATTAATAATATTAAAATTAAAAATTTTTTTATCTATTCCACTAGACATATCATCAAAAAATGTTACTGGATATGTTATATTTAAATTTTCATCAAAATTTTTAATATTTTGTCTAATTGTGCTTATAGTAATTTGCCCTGTTTTATTTGCATATTTAATTATCACATTTGCTAATTGTTCACCTAATACAAAATTTTGTGCCTTTTCACTTGCTATTAACCAATATAATATTTGTCTCATTTTTGTTATTTTGTTTACCAACAAAAAATTACTACCAAATATTTTTTGAAAATTAGTAATAATCTGATTATCAATATTATCTTTATTCTGTGGGTTATTGACAAACTCCTTAATTATTGATTCTAAAATGGTTTTCTCTTCAATGTTTTTTTGAAATATTTTATTAAACATATCAATTAAAGCAGTATCAATTGTATTATTTAAAATTTGTTTATCAAGTTCAATTAACTTTATAAAATTAAAATAATTATTTCTTGAAACATTAGATAAAATACAATCAAAATCATGTAAATTATCCATTAAGCCTAATAAATAAATATATTTTTGAGTTTTACTTATTAAATGAGCCATATATTAGCATATACAAAAAAAATTGATTTGAAATTATTTTTAATATTTATTGTTTAATTAATGGATAATGCTTTAGATACAAAAAGTGTGTCTGGTTTATATGGTTATAAATTCAATGGGGTTTACCATATGTTTTATGATAAAGAATATGCAGATTATGAAAATTTAGGAAAAGATATAATTATTGAACTTCATAATATGAATTTAAAAGAAATTAAAGAAATTAAAGATAACATTAAAAAAATCAATAATAATACTTTGAAAAAATACATTTGTGACTATTTTAATGGATTTTATTCAACTGCGTATGCACCATGTAATATTTATTGTGTGGAAATATCACTATGGGAACCGACAGTTAGTGAAAAAGCCCAATATATTTATATTATGGACTTGGATTCAGATGCATTAGTTGTTAAACACAGTTGGGAAACCAAAACAATAAAATTTATTGATATTAGAAACTTATGGTCTGGTAGATTTGGATATGTTTCACCTTTTTAATTTATTTGTGTTGGTAAAGCTCAAGACCTTAAAGCTAGATTAAGTACGTACAACAAAACTTGTGATCATCAGGTTATATATTATAAATCATGTGGGTCTGTTGAAAATATGAAGATGGTCGAACAACTTGTTTTGAATAAATTAGAACCTTATCGCGAAGTAGCCAACCGGGACCGATTGGATATTACCGATTGATAAACCTGTTAGTTTTATCACTGGAATTGTAGATTCAGCTGTTTCAATGCAAACAAATTGATCTGCTGATATCTTACAAGCTAATTCGACCATTATTGAAAACGAAATTGAGGTTTAATTTAGTCAGTGGTCTAGTAAAAATTTTTTGCATTAAGCTTTGTCAAATTTTTGAGAAAATTTCGCGTGTTATAGTTTGTCATCAGATGTCGTGGTATATATTAGCTTATTTAAAATTATGGTATATATAACTAAAAATTAAATAAGAGTAATATGTTTACGCAATCTTTATTGTAATCAACTATAACATTTATTGTAACCATATAACGGTATATTACAGTTCCTATACCAAATGATGACATATAACATAGTATGTATATTTAATTTAATGTTATATGCCATTATTATACATGAATATATAATAATGATTACCAAAATATACCAAATGATGACAAAAATGGTTGCAAAAAATATACCATGATTACAACAAGGGTTGCGCGCGCGACCCTTAACTTTTATGGTTTTTGGTATATATAATTTAAATATATTGTTGTCTTACACAATTTAAATGGTATATACCAAGAATTACGGTATATAACACGCGAAATTTTTTTGTAAAATTGACCTAAAGATAATTTATTTATTTATTACCAATAAATGAGTAAAACTTATTTTTGTGAAATTTGTAAAAAAACATACACAACTTATATGGGTTTTTGGAAACATAATAAAAAATATCATAAAGAAGACAATGAAGAAGTTCTAAATACGAATACAATTTGTAAATATTGTAATCAACAATTAGCTAGTAGACAAGGCAGATGGCGCCACGAACAAAAGTGCCAACAAACAAAAAATATTCCAATTGATGAAAAATTTAAACAATTGGAAGATAAAATAAAAGTCCTAGAATCGAAACCATCAAATACTAACAATTCAAATACTACAAACAATATGACTAATAGTAATAATACCATCAATAATTCCATTCAATATGTAATAAATGCCCCAACAGCTAGTTCTTTAGACCATCTGACTTTTGAAGTACAAAAAGAAGTTTTAGACAAAGGCCTAAATAGTTTGGTATGTTTAATTGAGTTAATAAACTTTAACAAGTCAGTTCCTGAGAATCATTCATACTGTATAACCGCGATAAATGACAAACACGCATCGGTAATTGATGAAAAAACTAACAAGGTTGTAAAAACAAACAAGTTTGATTTGTTTGATAAAGTTTTAGGTGCAAACCTTTCTAATTTGGAAAAATTAGCTGATAACTCAAATTTTACTCCTAGTCAAAAGACCCAATACAAGGACAAAGTAAATTACTTGAAAACCATGATGTTTCAAAATAATAAGTTTATCAAAAGGTACCAATCGGATATCAACTTGATGGGTTACAATAATAAAGATATGATACAAGAAACGTGGAAATCGTTAAAAGAATTAAGTGATGAAGATGATGCAGATGATGAAGAAGAGCCGTATATGGGAGACCGACCAAGAGGTTTTGACGATTTAATTGATGAAATACCTGAAGATGAAAAACCAGATTTTCTTAAAAAGCCAAACAACACCACCAAATCAATTAATGAATTAAATAAGTTATATGGTTCAGATTCGGAATCATCGGGACAATCAGAAGACGAGGAAGAATCAGACGAAGAAGATGAATCAGGCGAATGTGTGGAAATTAAAGTTAAAGGTCAAATGTATATCTTGGAAGGAAATCTCATGTATACTAAAACAAAAAAAGGTTCAAAGGGAGAATTATATGGAACATATTCCAACGGCAAAGTAAAAAAACTCACCGGGAAAAAATCCAAATTATCAAAATCAGAAATTGAGGTATAATGTAAATTGCAAAGTCAATTAGTTATCAATAATAATAAATAACTAATGGATTGGATTGGATTGGTTTAGATTGAGAAAAGAAATTGTCAAGTTTATTGTGCGATGTTAATGTGATAATTAAAATCCATTTGTTTTTCATGATTTTGAGAGATTTCTAAATAAATGTCGTTATTGAGAAAGGTGTTTGTGGATAATGATGGGTCAATAGATTCTTTAATAATAAAGGTGTTTTCTGGATTATTGGCATCAATTACAGTTAATTTATACTTTTCAATCATGTTATATTGAATATTATCTTCGCTGGAAATCAAGTTTCCTTGATTGCATTTTTTAATTCTTCTAATAACATGAATTTCATTAAATTTATCCTTAAGAGCTAGTTCAAAAATATATGTTTGAGAGTCGATTTCGTTGTTTCTGTATGTGTATTTGGAGTTGTCGGATTTCTTTTTTTGAACATTATGATTTATTTCGTAATTATAACTCATATCTTATAATTACTAAATATTTTTTTTTTAAACCATTTTAAAAAATTCTTTAATTAGGCGGTGACGCAAAAATTTTGTTTTGGTCTAGCCCGGTATAAAAGCAAGAACACATTGTGAATCCCATATCGTTTTTTGTAAATTCGATATATAAATTGTCACTGCGTTGGGTTGAGCTTGATTCAGCTTGATTAATTTCTCCTTCAAGTTCATGGGTTAATGGAACTTCAGATGGATAAACACTAACAGATGCCTTATATGATTTAATATCTGTTAATTTAATTTTATGGTTGAGTTTAATTAAGTGAGAATATTTAGTCTCTTCTAAGTTTCTAAAATATTTCTTACTGAAAGATTGACCATTAATTACTAATTCGAATAAATATCGAGAAGTATCATTATTTGAATCTGAAAAACCGTGACAACTTTTAGCATATTTAATTGGAATAGGTTGAGTTCTATTATTTAAATTTACTACGGTATCCGACATATCTTATTATAGATTCACAAAATATTTTTAAAGCAAATTTTTTTAATTTAAAATATAAAGAACTTAAATGTTTTTATTTGAAAAAATTTTTATTGGGAAAAAATAATTTTCTTTTTAGGCAAAAATTTTTTTCCCAGTTTATTTTAAATGGACGAATATAATTGCCTATCATGTCATCTTATTGGCCTAAATCCTTATGCTAAAAAAGAATTTGTCGATGGTTTAAATGGAAAAATATTTAATGTAATTGATTTAGATGAAATTAATCAAGAAATTTTAAAGGACCCACAACTTGACAAAATGTATCATCAATTTCAAAAATTAAAAACAGATAAAAATGATAAATTCAAGGAAGTTGATAAAAAAATGAGCCAATTTTGGGAAAGTAACTTTATTGATGGAATTGAAGAAAAAATTGCTCCAAAAAAAATTAATATTTTGGTTGGACAAAATAACCACTATAAAAGTTTAAATAAAAGGGTAAATATTGATTGTACCAATAAATTTATTGTTAAATCTGATACAGATGATGAAGTCAAAGCATGGATTAAATATAATCTTGATAATTATCGTGACGAAATTATCCAAGGTAATTTCCCATTAGACTATATTAACTATGAATATTTACATAAAAAACGTCTGACAATTGAGACAATATATAAAAAAATTGGTTACATCGAAAAAAGTATTGACCAAATTAAAACCATTATAAATTTAATTGAAAGCGCAACTAAAAAATCTACTCAAGAAATGTGGGTCAGTATGAAAGAACCTTATAATGTTGGTTCTCTAATACATCCTAAAGCAAATGATGCAAATAAAGTAACCGGATTTTCAGATCCAAATATTGCGCTGTTAGGCTCGATTAATTTTACCAATGGTGAAGTTAAGAAAACTTTTAATGGAGAAGAAATAACTCTTAAAGAAATAAAACCTCAAAGCATGAAAAAATTAAAAACCAGAAGATTTTTATATTTGGTAGATGGGAAAACATTTATTCCCCATGAAGCGGGTAGTGGTAAAAAGTTCTTTTCACAAGTCCCGGTTAAAGTTTTAGCAAAAGAAAAAATTGACAATGTGTATAATTATTTTATTGGAACAGAAACAGAATAATAACTTTTAGGTTATTTTCCATTGCAGAAACAGAATAATCAGAATAATAATAATTAATTAAACATATATAAAAACAAAATAATATTAATTCGTAATGGAAACCCCTCAAATTAAAAAAATTGTACATGATGGTAGTTATTTAGAAAAAGTAACTATGGAACAAAATGAAGTATTTGATTGTTTGGTTATTAAACCTGGTAAAATTTCTCACTTGGTTTGGTCTGACCCGGCCTATACTAAAAAACTATGTCAGCTTGACTTATTTGAATCAGTTACTGTAAATCAAGATAATTTTTTTGAAGTCTTAGCAACAAAACTTGATGTAAATTCTTATTCTGACGTTAAAAACATGTCTATTAAAAATGAAATTGTCGGCGAAGAACCTTACTACCTATATGAAATGCTTTATATTGATTTGGAAAAAGAAACAAAATATCATACTGATTCCAATACCAATGAACTTGCCAGTTTAATAAACATTAATGGAGACAAAATATATTCAAATGCTATTTTATTTAGAAATTATTTACCATCTTTATCTGATTCAATGACTTTATCTTCTGTAACAAAAACTGATTTAGAAAGAGTTTTATTTGAACGTGTTCATACTAAAATAGTGTTATGGGATGAAACATTTCGTGAAGATTATGCAATTGGTGACTTGAATGAATATGCAAGAGCATATTTTGATGGTGAACATTTTGAAAAGTTAGAAATTCCGTTTCTTATGCATAATATAAATATTTGGTATCAACCAGACGTAACAGGTGGATTGGTTGGAGCTAAAGTATGTGGAGATATTATTAAAAAACCTATTGAGCGCTGTATTTGGTTTACAATGAAGTCAGACGATTATCGTGGTAATTTAACAATTGATGAAGTTAAAAAAATAATTTACTTATCAAAAATTTTAACTAATTATCAAACCCCAAGTGAATATACTGAGGAAAAGAATGATCATTTGGGTAGAAAAATAGTTTATAATAAATATAAAGTTCTTGACCACATGTTTAATAAATATCAAACAAATTAACAAATTAACAAATGGAAAATCAAAAATAAATTTTTAAATTAAACAAATGAGTTTGATTATTCTAATAATAATTTAAATCTATTATTATAATAATGGAAGAATTTGATTTTGACCTTAATACAGATATGGGTACATCAGTTTCTCAATTAAGATCGCGCGTAAATGAATCTAATGAAAACACACACACTGAAGATTTTGATTATGACAAAGTAATGGAACATTTTAATTCCGAACAAAGTTCTGGTACTTTTAATTATGATACAAATCGTGACATAATGATAAATACAATGTCATCAACATTAGCAACTGATAAACAACCAACTGAAATGTTTACAAACACATCTCAAGCACCAAACATACCTCAATATGTTCCAGAACACAGACCAAAAAAACAACAAAATATGAATAGATTTGTTAGAGAGTTGGAAACAAATTTGGACAATTTTGGAAAAGTTAATTTAAATGAACCGCTACCAGTTAATTTTACAAAACCAATGATGGCAAAATCTATGCAAAATTTGCAAAAACAGAAATCAATTGAGCAAATGGGTAATACAAATAATGGCTCTAATACCCAAGCCAGTGCAAAAACTAAGCAAGAGAAAAAACAAGAACAACCAAATGATGAATCTATTTTGGGTCAAGTTAAAAATTTCTTTGGCAAAATTGAGTTTAGAGAAATTATAATATGTATGTTATTGTTTATGGTTTTAAATAATAAAATTATAATTGAGCTAATTTATGATAAAATACCTTGGATTAAAAATGTAGAAAGCCCTTATCCTAATTTAATATTGCGTACTATAATTTTTGGACTGATTTTAATTCTTATAAAAAAATTTAATCTTTAAAAAATAAAATATCTAATCAAATGTAATGAAATTTCATACAATACTTTTGGTATTATTACTGGTTATATTAATTATTAATTATTACGACCGCCCACACATTGAACATTTTGGCAACTTTAAATCCGCATGTGGTGAATATCCAGAATTACTACACAAAGTAATGAAAGAAAGAGAAATGCAAGAAGACAATGAAAATTATGACATTTACATTCCTTGTTCTTACAACGATTGTGAAAAAGAAGTACTTGAATTTGAAGGAAAAGATGGTAAAAAACTTTTCTTAATTGACGGTTGTGATTGGATTGCATCGAAGATGGCTTTATGGGAATTACTAAAAGAACATTACAAATCAGATGCATCAAAATACATGCCTGAATCATATTTACTAGAGAAGTCAGAAGATGTTGAAAGACTTAAATCTGACTTTAAAAAACATCAAGATGCTAAAAATGACCAAATGTATGTTCTTAAAAATTATGCACAAAGACAAGAAGGTATTAAATTAACTAAAGATCTTGATGAAATGGTTAAAGGATTAAAAGATGGATGGTTCTTAGCACAAGAATACAAATATAACCCTTACATAATTGACAAACGTAAGATTAACTTTAGATACTATATGTTAGTTGTTTGTGCCAACGGTAAAATTCAAGCCTATATACATTCTGATGGCTTTTTATATTATACTCCAAAATACTATGATCCAGAATACGGTGTACCAACTAGAGATTTAACTTTTGATAAACATGTTACAACTGGTTATATTGATAGAGCAGTTTATGAAGTTAACCCATTAACTTTAGAAGATTTTAGAGTTCATTTGGACAAAAGAGGTTGTGGTTACAGAGAAAAGTGGAACAAGTCTGTTGAAAATCTCATGAACAAAGTTATGGAAGCAATTAGTAAAAAGATTTGTAAAAACACTAAATTAGATGGTAACGTACGTTTCCAATTATTTGGTTGTGATGTTGCTCCCGATGCAGAATTAGGATGCACTTTAATGGAAATTAACAAAGGTCCTGATTTAGGTGCTAAGGACGAAAGAGATAAACAAGTCAAATTACAAGTACAACGCGATATCTTTAAAATTATTGACCCTAATGATGATGAAGAAGCTGGTAGTACCAGATTTGTAAAAGTGTTTGAATCTGATAATCAAAAATAAACAATTGAATACAAATACAAATACAAATACGTTCTAAAACAAATAATAATTAGCAAATTGCAAATAAAATTTATTAAAGTTTTATTTACATTTTAATTAGTGTCTTTTTCAAACAACCCACTCGTCATAATAACAAGAGTAATTATTAAAGCAGCTGAACCTGGGCCAAAATATTTTAAATATCTCATTGGTTTCATGTCTACTTTGGATTCAGTTTTATTAGCTGTTGCATCATAATACTCTTCTTGTTTTAAATAATATTGCCAGCATAAGTAGCCAATTACAACGCCTCCAGCAAGTAGTCCATATCTAAATTTATTATCATAGTCTTTCAAAATATAAATACAAATTAACCCGATAATAATTACTGCATCGGATATATGGTCATATAAACTTCCAAAATCACTATACATTTTATATGTACGTGCGTAATTACCATCTTGGCAATCAAAAAAATATGATACAAAATATGATAACCCAGCTAGCACACAATGTTTTTTCCACAATAAATACAAAGTGATAAGACCAAATATTAGCGATAATGTTGTTATATGATTTGGTGTAAAATTAATTGATTTAAAAATAGGATTTAATATGACAACCAATTTATCTAATTGAAAATCTACTACATCTTGATGTTCTGGTAATAATTTTTTACCATTTGATTCAACTTGTGTAGATTCTTCCTCAACAATTACACCAGGATTTTGTACAAGTTTAGGTTTGATAAGTATTTGTGCTTCTTCTTGTACACGTAAAGGAACTAGTACAGTTTCTTCAGCTATAGCTTGTTCCATTTGTTTTTTTATTATTTGGTTTGGTATTTGATTATCAGACATTATAAACTGGTTAGATTTTTTAATTTGAAAAATAAAATCGCACTTATTTATAATAATGAGCTTTATTCTAGAAAAATTTATAGGTTTTGTTTTTTTATTAGCAGGAATTCATAGAATATTTTTAAAAGAACAAAGAGAATATGAAGCATACACACTTTTAAAATTACCAAAATATTCAGATTATGGAATTATTTTAATGGAAATTATTGCTGGGCTAATTATAATATTTGGTTTACCAGGAAAAACTTATGCCCTTTGGACTGTGGGAATTGGTGCAACAATTGGAACTTTATTGTTATTAGTGAACAACTGGGAAAAAATATTATCAACTTATAATCAATTGTTTACATTAAATGAATCTAGTTTATCTGTTTGTGTGCATATTACTTACATCATTATTTTAATTTATTTACTATCACGTTAATAAAACAAATTTACTTCTTGAATTAAACTTACTAATTTTGAAAGTTGTCCTAAATTATAATATATTGTTATTGTAGAATATGATGTGTTATCAACTTTTATTTTATGTTTAAATTCATGAAATTTTTCATTTTCAACTAATGTTGCTAAATCATTGTTGTGAATTTTTAATTCTAAATTTTGCATTTGATTAGTATATGTGTATTCCGAGTGTTCCATTTTTAAATTTATTAACATATAATATAAATATTGCTTTAATCAATTTTTATATTATTTGCCAAGTTTCCAAAAAAAATTTCTAGTATATAATAATCGGATTAATTTATTCCACAAGAGTTAATCTATCAATACTGAAATTTAATTATGTCAACTTGCTTTATAAATAAATATTCTCATAATATTTGGAATATTTACAATGAAAACTTTCCTTCCTATTTAAAAACCCCAAAACGCCAATTCATTTCGAACCTATCCAAGTATGCTTTTTGGGATATTTTGTTTTATGATACAAATACCAATACTAAACTCAACCTAAACAATTTAACAAATCAAACAAATCAAACCCAACACTCTGGTTTAAATAAGGGAACAACTTATTCAAACCTGGATTTTTCTGTTTTTATAAATAAATCAAACTCAGATTCTGATGAACATTTCCTAGTATCTGGATTTGCTTTATTTAATTTTTTTTCTAAAAAAAAACTATTGCATTTGGATTATTTATCTTTGTCGAAATCAATGCAGGGCAAAGGCAATGGTAAAGCTTATTTGCAATATTTAATTAATCAAATTTACAAAAAAAATTCCAAAGTATTTAAATATTTAGTTCTTGAATGCGAGGACCATCTTGTCCAATTTTATAAATCAAATGGTTTTGTTCCAATTGAATTTAACTATTGGTATAAAGGTCTTAAGATGAATTTAATGGTTTATAATGATAAAACTATTAAAAGAATTACTAAGATTGCCATTGCAAAATTTTTATCAAAAGTGTTTGCAACAAATTTATTTGATTGTATAGATGGTTTTGATAAACCCATACTATTATTAAAGTATTCTAATGAATATTTATTTGATGTGTATTCAAAGTTTAGGTTTCACACTGTAGATAACTTTCAAAAACCATAGTGAAAAATTATAATTAAATATTAGCTTTTAATTAAAATTTTTTTAATATAAATAAAACTTGTTTATTTTGCCTGATATATGTGGGTGGTATTCTTTAATTTCATTCCAGTCTGATTCATCTGGATATTCAAAATTTTTTCTATATCTCATATAAACAATTTCAGGAACTTTTTCCTTGTTTTCAAATAAACTCCTGTACAAATTTAAATGGTATGCTAATTCATATGAAGTTTTAACATGAATATAAACTGTGTTATAATGGAATTTTTCAGCAAGGGTTATTAATTCTTGTCTTGACTGGTTTGTTGGATACAATCCTTCTACAATAACTGGTTCACCCTGTTCCATTGATTCTGATAATTTTTTATGAAATTTAGTTTGTAATAAATCTCGTGAAAATAATTTAAAAGCTTTTCCATCATGTTCATTTGTTAGTTTTTGAGCCAAATGAGACTTTCCAGAACTAGGGTAACCACTTATCACAACCATTTTATGTGATTCTGGTTTAATATCTATTTTAGTGTTTTTAGATGTATTATCTAATAAATATCCAGACAATTTGAAATTTTGTTGCGATTTTTCACTAAGAAAGAATTCTTCTGGTGTATAAAATTGAACTTGTAAATTTTTAGCAAATTTAATATCAGAGTCTGTTTTGTCTCCAGGTCTACCTGCCATGTCTCCAACATAAAAAGATTTGGCCAAATTAATTCCAACCGATTCTTTTTCTTGTAAAAATTCTAATGAACCAATACGTGGTTTACGGTAATTATCATCAGCTAAACTTGCTATAAAAATAAAATTAACTCCTAATGCCTTATGAATATTGTTAACTTTTTCCTTAAACTCTTTAACTGATAAAAACTTTTTATTTGGAATACCAAGGCCTTTTTGGTTTGACACAATTAAAATTATACATTCTGGATCCTCAGACAGGGCTTTTAATTTCTCTTGTACTTTTTTGTGCCATAAATCCCAATCTGCTTTATCCTTCGGAAAAACATTACCCGACTTTGTTTTAATTATGGTCCAATCCAAATCAAAACCAGCAAAATAATATTTTTTATTTGGAACAAGACTAGGATAATAATTTAAATATATTAAACTTGTCATTATTAATAGTCAATTACTTTTAAACTGATATTTTTTTTATCAATTTTTATCTTGCGTTTGTCCCAATACAATTAAACTAATTAAGCAAAAATTGAAAATTTATATTTAAGGGGATGGAAATATAACCATTAATGTCAACAAGTAACATTTACAATAAAATAAATGACTTACCAAGCAATTGTGTTGAAATTACTTCAATGTATCCAATGGATACTAATACTAACTCTCAATCACCTGAACAATCACAATTAGTAATTATTCCAGGATTTTCAGATTCTTCATTTGAGCGCAACTACAAAACTTTGTTTGTTAATTATGCTTTTAAACTACCAACATCAAGATTTGAAAAAATTCTTCTGGTTAAGTTTACCAATAACACTGTTTATAATTTGCACCAAGAAATTTTCAATGAGCCAGACCAAATAGCAAATTTGGAAAATTTTTTATATGAAAAATGTAGTCAAATAATTTTTGATAAACTAGATATTTCAAAAACTTATTCGGTGCTTGCAAAATCCGCTGGTGCTGGTCCGGGAATATTTTTATGTAATACCCATCCAGAAAACTTTATTAAATTAAATTTATTTGCACCTGGTCTCAAGTACATTCACAAGGTTATTCATAGAGTATGTGAGCAATTTCCAAAAACTATTGTTGGTTGGAATTCAACAGATTCTAAAGTTAAATTAATTGATGTGTGGTTTACATTGGCTGATGTGCTACCAAATAGTACTATACTATATACTTATTACTATCCTGATTCATTTGCAGAATTTGATACTCAACATGAAATCAATACTGGATTTTTTGACAAAATTACTTAAACAAAAAAATTTAATTTATTTAATAACAATTAACAATTTACTAATGTTTACAAATAAAACATGGATATCAAATGGATATAAAAAAGTTAAAAACCCAGCAAAATATCAAGGTGTAACTGATATATACCAAGGTCCAATTTTACCTAATCACGATTGGAAATTTCAAACGGAAAATTTTAATTCAATTGTACATTCTCTACAGCCTCTAGGAATATATCCAACTGAACTATATTCTGCATCGAGAGCAGGTAAATCTTCTTTTACATTGGGATTTTCAAATCCAGATATTATTTGGAACAAATATGAAGGAGAAGGTTATGGTTCAGGACAAAACTATATTTATTATAAATCCCATAAAATTAAAACAACTATATGGATTGGACTAACACATGAACAAATTCAAAGAATATTTGACGGAGAAAATCCCAACACTGTCATTTAGTAAAAAAATTGCGCGTTTTGCCTCGAAACTATGTACAGAAAAAATTGAACAAAATGACCCTAAATAAATTCAGCTTTATTAATTCAATGGACTTTAATAAAACAGAATTAGATATTTGCAATTACTGGGAAGCATCCCAATTACATGATAAATTAGTTGAAGCACGCAAGGATTGTCCAAAGTGGGAATTTTTAGATGGTCCGCCATTTGTTAATGGAACACCTCATCACGGGCACTTGCTTGTATCGGCAATTAAAGACACCATGGCACGTTACATGAGTCAAAAGGGTTATGCAATTAGTTATCAAATTGGTTTTGATTGTCATGGTCTCCCATTAGAACAAGAAGCTGAAAAAACAGTTGGTAAGGTTAGCCCCGGTGATCCTATTGAACGAATTGAAGCTTTTAATAACCGATGCCGTGAAATTATTTCATCTTGTTCTGAGGTATGGTATGAAGTATTAGGACGACTTGGTAGACAATTTAATAAATCGGAAACTTACTATACATCTGATTTTAAGTTTATGGAATCACTTTGGTGGGCATTTAAAAACTTATGGGACCAAAATCTTATTTACAGGTCCAAAAAAGTTATGCCATATTCTCCACAATGTGAAACTCCATTATCCAACTTTGAAGCTGGTTCCAATTATCAAGATCGAACAGATTTATCAGTATATGTGCGATTTAAACTTGTTAATTCTAATGATTCTTTGTTAGTGTGGACAACAACCCCTTGGTCATTATTTGCAAATCAAGGTATTTGTGTTAACCCAGAGCTTACCTATAGCCTGGTAAGTGTTTCCATTGGTTCCAATAAAGAAACCATGTGGGTTTGTTCAGATATTGTGGAATCATTTTTTGTTGGTGAACGGGCTGATTACACAGTGGTTAAAACTGTAACTGGAAAAGAACTTGTCGGACTCGAATACATTCCAATCTTTCCTGTAACCAATTACACTGGTTACAAGGTATATTCCGATGGCTATGTTACTAAAAGCACAGGAACTGGGTTAGTACATTTGGCACCAATTTTTGGTGAAGATGATATGCGTGTTATGAAAGCAAATGGGTACCTAGATTCTATGTTACCAGAAAACTTGATTGATTCACAATGTAAGTTTACTTTTGATTACGGTCAATTGAATTTAAAGGGTAAGTTTGTAATTGATACATCAACTGATATTGTTGTTTATCTAAAAACTAACTCCCATGCTGTCAAATCCGAAAAAATTAAACATCAATATCCTCATTGTTGGAGAACAGATTGTCCACTTATTTATTTGGCTACGGATGCATGGTTCTTAAATGTACAACAAATTATTCCGGAACTAATTGAAAATAACAAGTCAATCAAATGGTCGCCAGAATATGTTGGTACTGAAAGATTTGCCAATTGGATTGCAAACTCCCCTGATTGGTGTCTATCAAGAAACAGAATTTGGGGAACACCAATTCCAGTATGGGTAAATCAACATGGTGAAACCATGTGTATTGGTTCTGCCAAAGAATTAGAAGAACTTACTGGACAGGAATATTCAGATTTACACCTAGATAAAATTGGTAATGTTGAATTTACTAATGAACGAGGTACATGGAAACGAACATTTGGAATTCTTGATTGTTGGTTTGAATCAGGTATGGCAGGTCTTGCTCGTTTTGGTTTTCCCGAATGTGCCAATAAATCATATCCAGTTGATTTTATTGCGGAATCAATTGACCAAACCAGAGGATGGTTTTATACTCTAAACGTTCTTGCTACTGCCCTCAATCATAAACCTGCTTTTAAACAAGTCATTGTTAGTGGTTTAATTTTGGCTGCTGATGGTAAAAAAATGTCCAAACGCCTTGGAAATTATACTAACCCAAATAAATTAATTGAAACTCATGGTGTTGATGTTTTCCGATTATATTTGATTGGTTCTCCTGCCGCAAAGGCAGATTCATTTTGCTTCAAAGACACAGACTTGGTTGAAATTACCCGAAAAATTCTTCCATATTACCACGCACATTTAATGTTGTCAGAATGTGTTACATATGCAACCTCTATGTTTGGTTGTGTTAACAATAATGATTGCAATGGTTGTGTTAACAATGGTAATAATTGGATTGGTAAAACAATTTCATCAAATCCTCTTGATTTGTGGATTGAAAACAAATTTATTGAATTTGCTCAAGCGGTATATACCCATATGGAAAAACTAGAAATGACTAAAGTACCTGAATTAATCTATCGATTTGTTGATAACTTGTGTAACAGTTTTGTAAAATTATCTCGAGACAGATTAAAAGGACTTGTATCTGAGTCAGATTGCAAAGAATCTTTGAGTACTTTGTATAGGATTCTTAACAAATCCAATGTGCTACTAGCTCCATTTATTCCACATTTAGCTGAGAGTTTCAACATGCTTATTCATGATATTAATCCTACAAATACCAATTACAATAGTGTACATGTTAAAACAATTGACATTAATGGTATTTTAAATACCAAACTTGATGAAACAGTCTTAAATGGATTTTACTCAATTACCGAACTATTAGAAGCTGTGAGAAACCTAAGACAACAAGCTAATAAACCAATTTACTACCCGCTAAATTCCATCGAATTGTATACTGATTCCGAAACTGTTAGCGAATACTCTTATGTAATTTGCAAAGAGTTAAACATTAAAAAATTACACGTGTATCCAACATCCACCTTAACTAAAAAATACAAAGCAAATCGTGGTCTCCTTGGTAAGGCATTTAAAAAAGATGCTCAAACATTTGCTAATAAAATTGAATCTGGTGATATCTCATGGTCAGGATGTGTTGATGATTTCTATTCATTTGAATATATTGTAGAACCAAAAGATGGAATGTTAGATGCAAAATTTACTTATTTAAATGAATCAGGAAAGCAATTTCAATCTGTTGTTTATCTAGATGTTTCAACAAATGCTTCAAATGATATGGAAGCAGAAATTAACAACATCCGTAGACAAATTAATGGGTTAAGAAAAACCCTTGGTCTTAAAATGTTTAATAAGGTTGAGATTGTTTTTGAATCAAATGATTATTGGAAACAAATTGATTCAGAAGCACTTGAACTACTAACCTCGAGATTAATCGCAACTGTTAAATTTGCAGATAATATCAATGGAGCTAATCAAATTGAAACATTTAATGGAAAAACACTTAATGTGTCGATTAATTTGATTTAACCTCAGCGATTGAACTGGTTTAATTTATTTTAAATTATAATTTTTATTTTAATAATTAAATGGTCAGAAATGTTTTCCTCTGAAAATTGCCCGTGAACTAATTGGTTAAGTAGTTCTGAAGAATTTATCATAATTGGGATTGATTTAATTGTACTGACAATTTCAGTTGGGGTAACAGGTTCAATGTTTGCGATTAATATATGGTCAATTACATCAAATATTTTATTTTCTTCAATATCGGTAGTGTGTGATGTAAAGTCCCCTTTTGATGTTTTGTGTGGATTGGAAAATTTGATTTGGGAATTTTTATTTATTGATTCTAAAAAATAATTTTCCACTTTTTTTTCTCCTTTATTAAAGTCTCCTGAAATTATTATTTTAACTTTATTCAAGTCCGCATATGTTTTTTTGATATGTCCAAATATTTTTTCTCCAACCCCATTAAATTCTGAATTTGTTAGTTTCCAGTGCAAGTGCAAATTAATTAAAACTAAATTATAGTCTGGAAAATTTATTGAAACTTTTAAAATTGGTTTGGATGCAAATTCTGATTCAAATTGTATGTCAGAAAAATCTATTTTATATTTGGATAAAAATTCTGGAATAATTATGACTCGGAAATCATCATACTTGTTTTTATGGGTTTGATTGGCTTTTCCTTTTTGAATAATGTAATCGGGTTCTGTTGTACTAAAAACTTGCTTGACTGAAAAATTGGTTTTGATTTCTGATAAAAAATCTGAATTAACTTCTTGTAAAAAAATAATTGTATAAGGCGATATTGATTTAAAATATTTTATTAAATTTGGTCCTATAACTTGGTTAAATCTTTTAATTTCACCCCGTACCAATTGTTTGATTTCTGATTTTTCCAAGTTATATTTTTTAAATAACATTTGAATGGGTGAAAAT
>JACCDO010563384.1_pt1 | contig 21815 bp, 20 predicted proteins | sample 7446101 | NCBI WGS metagenome assembly JACCDO01 (sample SAMN15323440, study PRJNA562643) | freshwater metagenome | isolation source: river surface water | place: USA:Blue River Watershed | collected 2017-08-16
CATAAATAGATTGCATACGAACGCTCACCAATCCACAGCAAAACTTTGTTTTGGAGCACGGGGGCGAACCTTGATGCTGGGTGAACAATCGACATCACAATGGCAGCCCCAAAAACTCCGGCAAGAGGAAATGCAATTTTGTACATTCCTGGATTTGAGGCATCGATGAATAAGAATGTTCCTAGAATTCCAACAAAGCCAAAGACTCCAATCCCATCAACAAAATTCTGCGCCTTTTGAGTTAAATTCATTGTGAAGTTCTGCGGAATCCAACTCACGGCAAGGGCTGCACCAAGGAAGAGTCCGATGCTATGTGTATCGGTTCCAAAGTAGATGTGACTTACCTTTGAAGTATTTGCCGCATCAAGAGAGATAGAGACGAGCAAGAGCGCAACACCCGATGAGCCAGCAATCAAAAGTGAGGCAAAAGGAATGTGCTTCTTGCCGAATTTTTTGAGAATAAAGTAGAGCAGTAGCGGCCAGAGAAGATAGAACTGAGCTTCAACAGCTAGCGACCACGTGTGTTGCAGAAGTGACGGCCTGCCAATACTTTCGAAGTAATCCTGTTCGCGAGCAACTAACCACCAATTCATGGTTCCGGTGAGTGAGAAAGGGGCATCAATCAGCAATCGGCGAATAGTGTCTGGCGCCCAAATTCCCACAGCAATTGTGGTCGTAGTCAGCATAAAGATGAGGGCTGGTAAGAGCCGCCGCAAACGCGCTAAGTAAAACCCGCGAAGGTCTAATCCACCGCTCTGTGCAATTGAATCTAAGAGCAAACGTGTGATTACGTAGCCGGAGATGACAAAGAAGAGATCAACACCAAGAAAGCCGCCTGGAATCCAATTAAAACCCAAGTGATAGAACATCACAGCAATAACGGCAAGCGCACGCAAGCCATCGATTGCTGGAATGTATTGAATACTGCGTTTGGCAGTCATGGAGACTACCTACGCTTTGCGGGCTTTTTCTTAGCTACGCTCTTTGAGCGCTTCTTAGGTGCAGCAATTGCGGTGCGGGTTCGTTTACTTTCCACTTTTATTGGCGCAGATTTTTTGACAGTGCCATCTTCATTAAATGATGCATCAACTTGAGCTTGCATTCGTGCTAGTCGAGTAAATGCTGAATCCAACTTTTCTCGTGATTGCGCGATTGCTGACTCGGCAGCCGAAAGCGCTGCAGACTGGCTGCGGTAGAGGCGTTCCGAATCAATGATGATTTCAGCGAGCCATTCGCGGTAGTTGGTAACGTTTTCAGCTGCTTCCGCAATCACGCGCTCAGCTTCTCGGCGAGCCGCTGCTGTTAGCGCTAGTCCTTCCCGCTTCTTGTTCTCAACAACTGCATCAGCTTCAGCAATCTTTGAATCTGCAATTGCGCTCGCTTCGCGGTTGGCGTCGCGAACAATTTCAGCGGCTTCAGCTTCTGCAGTGGAGATGTATTTTCTTCCGCGGCTTTCAGCACCCGCAAGAATGCTTCTCGCCTTATTTTCAGCACCTTCTAAAGTGTCTTTTGCCGCGCGATTACTTTCATTAAGTAATCGCTCTGCCGCCGCTGTGGCTTTGGCTTCACGTGCCTGTGCCGATTTGATCATCGACATGGCAGTTTCAGTCGCAAGAATTTCAAATTCCTCGCGGCTTAAGCCGGTGATATCGCGGCGAGAACGCAAATCAGCTAATTGCGATTCAAGTTCGCGAATGCGATCGACAGGGTTGGCAATAGGCGCGCGATCATCCTCATCGCGAAAACCTACCCAACTGCGGAACTTCTTCTCTGCCATGGGGGCAAGATTAGGGCATTAGGCTAATTTCGGTAAATGGCGAAGGAGACCGCTAAATATTGCGAAATCCACGCGGCGAGCACAAAGAGATGGAAGAGCTCGTGGAAACCAAAGTACTTTGCATTTCTGCCTGGGAGTTTTAGCGCATAAAAAATGGCACCCACTGAATAGAGCAAACCACCAATCAAAATTGGCAGTAACACCCATAAGCCACCCTCTTTATAGAGTTGAGGAGTGTAAATCACCGCGACCCAACCAAGTAGCAAGTAATTTGCAACGTAGAGCAGACGTGGAGCTCCTACCCAGAAGATCCGGAGTGCAACTCCAATCAGCGCTCCAGTCCACACAACACCTAGCAGAATATTCCGATCACGGTTATCCAAGAGCGCAACAGCAAAAGGTGTATATGAGCCAGCAATGAGAAGATTGATATTTGCGTGATCCCATCGCCGCCAAATCTTTTTCTTTGCTGGAACCCAAGGAACTCGATGATAAATCGCCGAGACGCTAAAGAGCATAATTGCAGTAATCGAGTAAAGAGCCACGGCCAATTTCAAAGATTCTCCACTGAGGATAAAGAGAACTAGCGAAGCGATAATTACTAGAGGGGTGGCCAATAAGTGGGACCAACCTCTTAATTTTGGCGGAGCGCCTAGCGTCTCTAGTTTCACAGCATGAGCCTAGTCGTTGCGCAGGTTTCGCACTGAAGGCACAAATAAGGATGCGGTCGCAGCTATCAGAGTTGTCAATCCAGTAACGAGCAGAATGGAGTTAACTCCGAAATGCATTGCAAGTGGACCTGCTGCAACGATGCCAAGGGGCGCGATGCCAAAGGATCCCAAAGTGTCATAAGAACTTACTCGCGAATACGACTCTTCAGGCACGTGATGTTGCAGGGAGGTGTTCCAGGTGACCATGAAAATCTCAAGACTGATTCCCGAGAAGATTGAAGCTAAAACAGTGACTGCCAATGGAAAATCAAGGGCTAAGGTGAAATCCCAGATTGCAGATAGCGCAATAAGAACCATGGCAAAGAAGAGCGGTCGCTGTAATTTAACTTTGAGGATCCACATTCCTCCAATGAGCATGCCGAGTGAAAGCCCCGCCAAGTTATAAGACCAGTGTTGTGGGCCAGTTTTTAAGTCATCAAAATTGAGTGGGCCTAGAACTGAGAGCATGGAATCAAAGGCCATATTGATGAGCGCAAATGTGAAAACCATAGCAATGACCCAAGATCGCGATATAAATTCCCGCCACCCAACTTTGAGGTCATGAATAATCCCAGGGCTTTTTTCTTTGTTCTTTCCGGTGATTGGAAGAAACCATACGATGACACCGGCAATAAAGAATGTAATTGCATCTGCCAGCAAACCCCAACCTGCCCCGACTGAGGCAACGATTATTCCTCCACTCAGAGTTCCCACGATGTACCCAATATTGGTTAATAAACCAACGACTGCGTTGCCTTCTTGCAATTTTTCTTTTGGCACAATTTCTGGAAGTACACCTGACATTGCAGGCCACCAGATTGCGTTGAGAATTCCGAATATTCCGCCCATCAGCGCTAGTAACCAGGTGGATGAAAAACCAGCGATGAGTGAGATGGCACTTACAGCTGCAACAAAGCTTCCGATGATGTCGCTACTACCAACAAGCCGATTTCTTTGGAAACGATCTGCAATCACTCCACCAAAGAGCATAAAGGCCAGCAGCGGAACAAAGCGCGCCGCCATCACAATCGAAAGGTCTTTGCCAGTCGCTCCGGGCAGGCTGAGTACTCCGTATGCGAGCGCAATGGGCGAAATTCCGTTACCTACGTTTGAGATAAAGCGAGATGCGGCAAGGGAATAGAAACCTGGAAAGCTTCGCAATTCGCGCATCTGTTCCAGCATCGGGCAAGCCTACCCACCTGGCTTAAATGTCCGATTTCGCCATAAATTAACGCTCAGGTAGGAAAGATTTCACAGAAAAACCACAGTTTGTAGGTGCAAATCAGATGCAACAGGTTCACACTTATGTGGTCAGGATCGCTGGAGCTCCTCGAGGTCTCCATAGATTTCTGGACGGTGTGGACCAACCGGTCCGCGCTGAACAAGCACTCATGGAGGCTTACTACATGTCAGTAACACTCGATAGCAACCAGTGGAACCTCGTTTATAACGTATTTTCATTTGGTTTAATTTCAATGCTCGCATGCACTGTGTATACCCTCGTATCACAGTCACGAGTACTACCTAAGTACCGCAATGCTCTCGTGATGTCATCAATGGTTACATTCATTGCTGGCTACCACTACTGGAGAATTTTCAACTCCTTCGGTGAAGCATCAGAAGGTATGGCAGTAAATGTTTCAGGCGAGGAGGGCGCATTCAACGAGGCATATCGCTACGTTGACTGGCTACTTACTGTTCCACTTCTACTTGTAGAAGTTATTGCAGTGCTTGCACTTGCAAAGGAAGTTTCAAAGTCACTCATCATGCGTCTAGTTCCTGCATCTGCTGCAATGATCGCACTTGGATACCCAGGTGAAATCTCATCAGATCAGAACACACAGGTTCTTTACGGTGTTCTTTCAACACTCCCATTCCTATACATCCTCTACATCCTCTTCGTAGAGCTTGGTAAGTCACTTGAGCGCCAGCCAGCTGGAGTTGCAGAGACTGTAGGACGTTTGCGTCTTCTCCTTATCGCAACATGGGGCGTCTATCCAATCGCCTACATCTTCAACATCGTTGGAGATGAATCAGCATCATCATTCGTTGCTGTTCAGGTTGGATACACAGTCGCTGACGTTCTAGCTAAGTGCGTATTCGGTCTCACAATCTTGAAGATCGCACGCATGAAGTCACACGCAGAAGGCATGCCAGCAGACCACTAAGTTCTTACTTAGTAAGTTTGTCTCAGAAGGGCGTCGGGAAACCGGCGCCCTTCTGCTTTACACTCACGCTATGAACACGCACCGCATCAACAATTACAGAATGGGCGCATACGCAGCCCTAGCGGCAGGTCTTATTAATTTGCGATATCAAACTGGCTCTGATTCCAACCTCTCCAAGAGCCTAGTTCTCATCATTCCTGGCTTAGCTATCTTTGCTCTTTCATTTACAGGATTTGGTAAGAAGTGGATGCAAACACAGACCGCCGCAGCTATTTCACTAGCTGGCGGCGGCCTGTTACTTCTTTACAGTTTTATTCTTTAGTTTCGTGTTTTTAACCTTTAGCTGCGTTAAATCCAATCTGGAGATCTGCCTTAATATCTTCGATATTTTCTAGACCAAGACTTAAGCGGACTAACCCTGGAGTTACACCAGCTTCTAACTGCTCAGCTGGTGAAAGCTGTGAATGGGTAGTGGTTGCTGGATGGATTACGAGCGAACGCACATCTCCGATATTTGCTACATGGCTAAAGAGAACGAGGGATTCCACAAACTTCTTACCTGCCTCAACACCACCTTTAAGTTCAAAGGAGAGAACTGCTCCTGGACCTTTTGGCGCATATTTCGTTGCCAGGGCATTCCATGGTGAGGATTTCAAAGCTGCGTAATTCACCTTTTCTACATCTGGATGCGTCTCGAGCCATGTCGCAACTGCCTTGGCATTTTCTACGTGACGTTCGATGCGCAGTGAGAGCGTTTCCAAGCCTTGTGCAAGCAACCAGGCATTAAATGGTGACACTGCAGCTCCGACATCGCGAAGAAGTTGCAAGCGAATTTTGAAGATGTACGACAAGTTTGCACCGAAGGCTGAACCCACTCCGAGCGCTTGTGAGTAGACAAGGCCATGGTAGCTAGGGTCAGGCTGGTTAAATCCTGGGAAGCGATCCTTGTACTTTGCATAGTCGAATTTGCCAGCATCAATGATTGCGCCGACTACTGCATTTCCGTGGCCAGATAAGAACTTTGTTGCAGAGTGAACAACAACATCTGCACCAAACTCAATTGGTTTGATCAAATATGGAGTTGCCACCGTGTTGTCAACAATCAGTGGAACGCCAATAGAGTGAGCCACATCTGCTACTGCCTTAATATCAAGAATTTCATTCTTGGGATTTGCAATTGTCTCGCCAAAGAAAGCCTTTGTATTTGGCTTTACCGCTTTCTTCCATGACTCTGGATCACTTGGGTCTTCAACAAAGGTAACTTCGATACCAAATTTGGGTAGCGTGTAATGGAATAAGTTGTATGTACCTCCATAGAGACTTGGGCTAGAAACAATGTGGTCGCCAGCCTCAGCAACATTGAGAATCGAATAGGTTGTTGCGGCTGAACCGGAGGCGACGAGGAGTGCTGCAACGCCACCTTCTAGTGCAGCTAAACGTTGTTCAACTGCATCTTGTGTCGGGTTCATGATGCGGGTGTAAATATTTCCAAGTTCTGCCAAGCCAAAGAGATTAGCTGCGTGTGTTGTATCTCGGAATTGATACGCAGTGGTTTGATAGAGCGGAAGTGCACGCGCACCGGTAGTTGGATCTGCAGTCTGTCCTGCATGAATCTGAAGAGTTTCAAAAGACCAATTGTTTGACATGTATTTCTCCATCGCAGTAGGTGTCAGTATCTAAAAGGTGCGACGCTGCACTGCCGAGTCGCGCTTGTCAGAATCCTGACCTGTTCGTCACCCGGAGCACCCCACCGCGGTGGAGGGTTGCCGTCTACTAAGCCGGGGCTGTTACGTAGAACTCGTGAACGAGCAGAATGTTAACTGCGTGTTTAGAAGATGAGAAATCAAGAGCGCTTCTCACGTGCAATCAACTTGCAATCGATGTGAAAAAGATGGTGCGGGAGGCGGGACTTGAACCCGCACGCCGAAGCACAAGTTCCTAAGACTTGCGTGTCTGCCATTTCACCACTCCCGCGGTGTGGCCAAGATTAGAGGTAGTACTGCACAAGTAACAAACTCTCCTGCCCTCATGCGCAACCGCTAACCTTGCCTAGTGCCAGCCTCTCTCAAAGATCAACTCTCAGTCGATGTACAGGCTGCGGTAGCGCGAGCCTTTACGGAGGCAGGTTTTGTAGGCCAGGTGCCTGATTCAATTACGCTCGATCGCCCCAAGAATCGTGACCATGGTGACTACGCGACTTCCATCGCGCTGCAATTGGCGAAGGTAGCGGGAAAGAGCCCTCGGGAAGTTGCCGAAATTTTGCAGCCAGAGATTGCAAAGATCTCAGGCGTGAGCTCAGTAGATATTGCAGGCCCAGGATTTATCAATATCACTCTTGATCGAACAACCCAAGCAGAGTTGGTGCGCACGATTCTGGCAAGTAAGAACGAGTACGGAAGAGGTCGCACACTTCATGGCGTCTCGATCAATTTAGAATTTATCAGCGCAAATCCAACTGGCCCTTTGCATTTAGGACATACTCGTTGGGCAGCCGTAGGAGATGCGCTGGGGCGAGTTCTTAGCGCTGCGGGCGCAGCAGTCACGCGTGAATTTTATATAAATGACCGAGGTCGCCAGATGGATCTCTTTGGGCAATCGGTTCAGGCCGCAGCAACTGGACAACCAATTCCAGAAGATGGCTACCAGGGTAATTACATTGCAGATTTAGCCAAAGAAGTTGTTGCTGCCAATCCAGGAATATCAACAACTGAAGAATTCCGGGAAGCGGCCTATAAAGTTCAATTAGCTCAACAGCAGCGGGTTTTGGAAACTTTCCACACAAAGTTTGATGTGTGGTTCTCTGAACGTTCACTTCATGAATCTGGAGCGGTACAGCATGGCCTAGAGAAGTTGCGCTCGCAAGGACATGTATTTGAAGAAGCTGGCGCAGTATGGCTACGAACAACTGATTTTGGTGATGATAAGGATCGCGTGATTATTAAGGAAGATGGAGACCTCACTTACTTTGCCTCTGATACCGCTTATTACATTAATAAGCGCGAACGTGGATTTGATATCTGTATTTATATGCTCGGAGCTGATCACCACGGGTACATCCACCGCTTAAAAGCTACTGCAGCATGCGCGGGAGATAACCCTAATTACAACGTGGAAATCATGATTGGCCAGTTGGTAAAGATTATGGAAGGTGGCGAAGAGCTCAAACTTTCTAAACGAGCCGGAACAATAATCACCTTAGAAGAGTTAGTTGAAAAAGTGGGAGTTGATGCGGCTCGTTACACTCTCATTCGCTATCCCGTTGATACTCCGATGGTGATGGATATCGATGTCTTGCGTCGTAACACTAATGACAACCCTGTTTATTACGTCCAGTACGCGCACGCCAGAATTGCAGCAGTCTTACGGAGCGCGCACGAACTCAAAATTGGGGCGACTCTCGATACCTTTGATCCATCTCAACTCACACATGATCGCGAGAATGAGTTACTCGGTGCGCTCGCTGAATACCCACAAATTGTGGCTAGCGCTGCAGAGTTCCGTGAACCTCATCGCATCGCGCGCTATTTAGAGGAGTTGGCCGGTGTCTACCATGGCTTCTACGCAGATTGCCGTGTCTTGCCGCTTGGAGATGAAGCCGCATCGGCAGTTCATTATGCACGTGCTGCACTCTGCGCCGCGACGATGCAGGTGTTAGCAAATGGTTTAGATCTACTCGGTGTGAGCGCACCTGAGAGGATGTAACCATGTGGTCAGATAACGTCTCATTCGTAAACGGAGAACTTCACCTGTCAGGGATCCCTGCTTCTGCTCTGGCAAGAGAGTTTGGCACTCCTACATTCTTTCTTGACGAAGTTGCGTTTAGAGTTCGCGCACAGGCCTGGAGAGACGGATTACATTCCGAATTCGGCGACCACGCTGGCACTATCTATTACGCTGCAAAATCATTTATTAGCACTGCGGTAGCGAAGTGGATTCAAGATATTGGCATAGGCATTGATGTCTGCACAGGTGGTGAATTAGCTGTGGCCCTTTCAGGTGGAATTGCACCGAACAAGATAGAGCTACACGGAAATAATAAGTCTGTTGCTGAAATAAATCGGGCAGTTTCCATTGGTGTTAAAGCTATTGTCATCGACTCACTAATCGAAATTGAGCGGATTGCGGCAGCGGCTAAGAAACTCGGTGTTCGCCAAGGCGTCATGGTTCGCCTTATTCCGGGTGTCCAAGCAGACACTCATGAAAAGATTTCAACTGCACATGAAGATGTGAAGTTTGGTTTCTCGATTGCTTCTGGTGCGGCATGGGAAGCTGTGTTGGCCATTAGAAACTATCCTGAGTTGGAATTGCGTGGAGTTCACTGCCATATTGGTTCTCAAATATTTGGCGCTGACGCTCATGAACTTGCGACAAATCGTCTGATGGCTTTCATGGCACGTTATCGAGATGAGTTTTCTGAGCAACTTCCTGAACTTAATTTAGGCGGGGGCTTTGGGATTGCGTATTTATCGCAAGAGAAAACTGTAGAACCACAGGATGTACTACCTACGATTCATCGCGCAATCACAAAAGCATGTACTGATTACTCACTTGACTTCCCACAGATTTCGCTAGAGCCGGGCCGAAACATCGTTGGACCAACGACATTTACCTTGTATGAAGTTGGAACTGTAAAGAATGTAGATATCGGCAACGGAAATATACGTAAGTACGTTTCGATAGATGGTGGGATGAGCGACAACATTCGTCCTACTTTGTATGATGCGGAATATTCAGCAGTAATTGCACAGCGAACTAGCTCTGCGCCATTGGTTAATTCACGTTTAGTGGGTAAGCATTGTGAAACTGGCGATATTGTCATTAATGACATTGCGCTCCCATCAGATATTGCTCCTGGAGATTTAATTGCTACACCTGCTACCGGCGCATATGGCCGCAGTATGGCGAGCAACTACAACCACGTACCAAGACCACCAGTGGTTGCGGTGAAAGATGGAAAAGCCCGCGTAATTGTGCGACGTGAAAATGAGGAAGATTTACTCGCCCTTGATGTGAAAGAATGAGGGCATGAGCCCCGCAGATAAACCTGTACGCATTGGCATGCTTGGCTGCGGCGTTGTTGGTAGCGAAGTGGCGCGCCTGCTGCTTGCTGATACTGAGGAACTCTCTACTCGCGCTGGCGTCAAGATTGAGCTAGCCCGTATTGCAGTGCGCACTATCAAGCCTTATGACGGCTTAGATCCTGCCCTCTTTACAACAGATCCGTTCTCCATCGTCAACGATCCAGATATTGATTTGATTGTTGAAGTAATGGGAGGAATTGAACCCGCACGTGAATTAGCTCTTACCGCAATCAACAATCGCAAATCAATTGTCACTGCTAACAAGGCTCTTTTGGCTAGCCATGGAGCTGATCTTTTTAGCGCAGCATATGCAAAGGGCGAAGACATTTACTACGAAGCATCAGTCGCGGGCGCAATTCCAATAATTCGCCCGTTGCGTGATTCTCTTGCAGGCGATCACGTTGTTCGCTTGATGGGAATCGTAAATGGAACTACAAATTACATTCTGACAAAAATGCACGAAGATAATCGTGAATTTGCCGATGTTTTGAAGGAAGCTCAAAGGTTGGGATATGCAGAAGCAGATCCCACTGCAGATGTAGAAGGTTTTGATGCTGCAGCGAAAGCCGCGATTCTCTCTGGCCTAGCATTTCACACACGAGTGACCGTAGATGATGTTTATCGTGAAGGCATTTCGAAGATTACCCTCGAGGATGTATCTATTGCGAAGTCAATGGACCATGTCATTAAGTTGTTAGCAATTTCAGAGCTCACGCCAGCTGATGAAATTTCTGTGCGAGTTCATCCTGTCATGATTCATAAGAGCCATCCACTGGCATCAGTTCGTGATGCTTTTAATGCAGTGTTTGTTGAAGCTGAATCCGCCGGCCCACTGATGTTCTACGGCCGCGGAGCAGGTGGCCAACCCACAGCTTCTGCGATCTTGGGAGATATTGTTGCGGTTTCTCGCCATATTGCTCTTAATTCCATTGGACAGCGTGAAACAGATTATGCAGATCGCGATATAGCTCCCATTGAAACCACAAAAACTAAGTTCCTTATCCGCTTAGAAGTAGAAGATAAATCGGGTGTGCTTGCTGCTATTGCGCAATGTTTTGCATCTCAAGGAGTGTCAATTCAAACAGTAGATCAAAATGGTCGAGATGATGATGCTGAACTCATAATCGTCACACATCGTGCAACTGAAGGCGAACTCAAAGCAACAGTTGAGGCTCTTAAGAAGATGGATATCGTCAATAAGATCTCTAGCGTTATCCGCGTTGAAGGAGCCATTTCGTAATGGGAATTTTCACGAAAAAGAGTGGCGCCCACCAATGGCGCGGAGTTATCGAGGAATATCGCCACCGCCTGCCAGTATCTAGCAAAACTCCCGTTGTCACTCTGCGTGAAGGTGGAACACCTCTTATCTATGCATGCGTGTTATCAGAGATGCTCGGCAATAACGTCTGGGTGAAATTCGAAGGCATCAATCCAACCGGTTCCTTTAAAGATCGTGGAATGACGATGGCGATTTCTAAAGCAGCTGAAGATGGCGCAAAAGCCGTTATTTGTGCTTCGACTGGCAATACATCAGCAGCTGCTGCGGCTTATGCCGTGAAGGCGGGAATGGTGCCAGCAGTCTTGATTCCCGAAGGAAAAATCGCGATGGGCAAGTTGGCTCAGGCTGTAGTGCACGGTGCAAAACTTCTACAGGTTGATGGCAACTTTGACGATTGTTTAGTTCTGGCACGTGACCTTGCCGAGCACTATCCAGTATCGCTCGTTAACTCGGTAAATCCTTATCGTATTGATGGACAGAAGACTGCAGCTTTCGAAGTTGTAGATCTGCTCGGTGATGCTCCAGATATTCATACTCTTCCAGTTGGAAACGCTGGAAATATCACTGCTTACTGGTTGGGATATAACGAATATCGCAAAGATAAGCTGTCGACTAAGTTGCCACAGATGTGGGGATTTCAAGCAGCAGGTGCCGCACCGCTTGTCTCAGGCAAACCGGTTGCAAAGCCTGAGACTCTGGCAACTGCAATTCGAATTGGTAACCCCGCATCCTGGGGTCAAGCAATCGCAGCTCGCGATGAATCCGGTGGGCTGATTGACTCAGTTACTGATGAAGAAATTCTCGCCGCCTATCATCTGCTGGCAAGTAAAGAAGGTATTTTCTGCGAACCTTCTTCAGCGGCAGGACTAGCTGGACTCATTAAGTACAAGAACGCGGGCAAGTTACCAAAAGATAAGACGATTGTTATAACCTGCACCGGTAACGGCCTGAAAGATATTCCGTGGGCGCTTGAAGGCGCTGCAGATCCAGTAGTCGTTCCCGTCAACGCTGATGTGGCTGCACAAGCACTTGGCTTAATAAAGAAATAAGGGTTCACTTACCGCCATGTCTAAGCCAACTTTTAAGGCTAATCCGATTCAAGTCCAAGTTCCAGCAACCTCTGCAAACTTGGGCCCGGGCTTTGACTCATTTGGTTTGGCATTCGGAATGTATGACCGCTACGTCGCTCAGATACTCGATGAAGGTGGTCTTGATATCGATGTCACTGGTGAGGGCGCCGCTGAGGTACCACGTTCTGAGAAGAATTTACTCGTGAAAGCGATGTACAAAGGTTTTGATTTCCTGGGTGGAAAACCAAAAGGAGTTGCGGTTCGTGCACTCAACGTAATTCCGCATGGACGCGGTTTAGGTTCTTCTGCTTCTGCAATTATTGGAGGGTTGGTTCTCGCTCGCTCGCTCGTGCTTACTGGCACGGACAAAATGAGCGACGAGGCTCTTTTGAATCTAGCAAATGAGATGGAAGGCCACCCTGACAATGTTGCGGCTGCACTTTTTGGTGGAGCCACCGTTGCCTGGCAGGATGAAGTTAAAGGAAAAATGGTTGCGCATTCTCTTCATCTACCAGTGGATCCACGTATCAAGGTCATGGCATTTATTCCAGCAACCCCACTAGCAACAAAGAAGGCGCGGACTATGTTGCCTGAAACAATTCCGTTTGCGGATGCACAGCGAAATAGCGCCAATACAGCAATCATGATGCAGGCGCTGACTATTCGTCCTGACTTACTGCTCACTGCAACTGAAGACTTCCTGCATCAGCGCTATCGCCAAGAAGCGATGCCTGATTCTTTCGCTCTCATGAATAAGTTACGTGCAGCAGGTGTTGCCGCTTTTATCTCTGGAGCTGGTCCAACTGTTCTTGCTCTCCACACTAGTGATCAAGAGGAGAGTGACCAGTTAGCTCGGGCCGGAGGCGCGAAATTCGAGGGTAAATCTCTCGAAATTGCTAGCCGCGGCGCCACCCTGCTATAGTTCAAATATCAATTTAGCCCGTAAGTCAGGGTCTATATGAGAATTGATGAGCCACAGAAGTAAAAAAGAAATAATCCACGTTCATCAATTGCAAGCCCCACAATAAATCAACCCAGGTCTTACCTTGGTAAGCCCCAGACTGAAAAGAAATACATGACAACAACAGAACCTGTTCGTTCTAGCAGCCCCGAGCTCTCCGCCATGACCCTTCCAAAGTTAAAGGAAGTTGCGTCCCAACTTGGTATTGATGGCGCTGCTAAATTAAAGAAAGATGATCTCGTTACTGCAATCGCAGATCTACAAGCGGCAAACCGTGAAGCAGCCAAAGCAGAGCGTGAAGCGCGCCGCGCAGCCCGAGATGCCAAGAAAAATAATAGAGATTCCAAGAATTCCAATAATTCAGCAGACGATGATGGCGATGACGAAGATTCATCTGAAAACTCATCGCCACAAGATCGCCACTTTGATCGCGATGATCGCGGTGGCCGCAACCGCCGCGACCGTAATCGCGGTCGTGACCGCAACCGTGACAGGGGGCATCGCGAAGAGCGAGAACCTGTGATTGGCGAAGATGATGTACTTGTTCCAGTCGGTGGTCTTGTCGATATCTTAGAAAACTATTCATTTATTCGTACTGGGGGATATCTACCAGGACCTAATGATGTGTATGTTTCGCAGGGTCAAGTTCGTAAGTATGGACTTCGTAAAGGTGATGTTGTCACCGGACAGGTTCGCCAGGCACGCGAAGGTGAAACTCGTCAAAAGTACAACCCACTCATCACCCTTGAAACCATCAATGGCATGCCATTTGAAGAGGCGCGAGGCCGAGTTGAATTCGGAAAGCTTGTCCCGCTCTATCCGCAAGAGCGCTTGCGTCTTGAAACAGAGCCAAACATTCTGACAACTCGTGTTATTGATCTGATTGCACCAATCGGTAAGGGACAACGTGGACTCATTGTCTCGCCACCCAAGGCTGGTAAGACCATGGTTCTTCAGTCGATTGCAAATGCAATTACGACGAATAATCCTGAGTGTCACTTGATGGTGGTTCTAGTCGATGAACGTCCTGAAGAAGTTACAGATATGCAGCGCAGCGTGAAAGGTGAAGTTATCGCTTCTACCTTTGATCGCCCAGCTGATGACCACACCACAATTGCAGAGCTAGCAATTGAGCGCGCTAAGCGTCTAGTTGAGATGGGACATGATGTTGTTGTGCTTCTCGATTCAATCACTCGTCTAGGGCGCGCTTACAACATTGCAGCACCTGCGTCAGGCCGAATTCTTTCGGGTGGCGTTGATTCCGCAGCGCTGTATCCACCAAAGAAGTTCTTCGGGGCTGCTCGAAATATCGAAGATGGTGGTTCACTAACAATTCTGGCAACAGCTCTCGTTGATACTGGCTCTCGTATGGATGAAGTTATCTTCGAAGAGTTCAAGGGAACCGGAAACATGGAGCTCATCCTTGATCGCAAGATGGCAGATAAGCGCATCTTCCCGGCAGTTAACGTTGTTGCATCCGGTACACGTAAAGAAGAGATTCTTATGGGTACTGAAGAACTCAATATCGTCTGGAAACTACGTCGCGTGCTTCATGCGCTCGAACCGCAAGCTGCGCTTGAACTCTTGCTCGAGAAGATGAAGGGCACCAAGTCCAACGTCGAATTCTTGATGCAAATTCAGAAGACCACTGCAGGCCCTGACGACAGTAAGTAGCCTTAATCCAGTCCGATAAAGACTTTGCGAATAATGGAGTTGATTAGGTCATTCCATTTTTCAGGGTTAACAGGTTGAGGACTGTAATCGTCTACAACTTTTCCTAGGGTATATGCCTGAATAAGTACTGCAATGGCATGAGCATCTAAATCCTTGCGGAAGTACCCGTTCTCTTGAGTATCTCTGATGATGTCTACGAGAGCATCGGTCAGTCGTTGTTGCTCTTCACCCAATCTCTTGGCAAATTGCGGACTAGCCTCTGCCATTCCAAGAATTTCGGCTCGATAAATTCTCTCTGTTCGCCGATTTGGGTCTTGGGTAAATCTGGTGAGTTCAACTAGGTTGTCGTAAACATCTTCCGGGGTCTTACTTCTGGCGATAATCTGCAAAATAAGTTCGATACTGCTATCCACCCAATCTGTGTATCGAACCAACATGGCAGTCTCAAGAAGTTCATCTAAATCTTCAAAGTGATGGTAGAGCGAACCTTTAGAAATTCCGGAGGTGTTAAGAATGAGATCTGTAGAAATCTCGGAGCGCGGAAGTTTTTTTAGCAGATCTGCAGTGGTATCAATCAACTTAGTCTTTGTCGGATGTCCGCTGCGAGGCATGCCCAATTTAACCAGCCGAATGGGGTGACCAGAGGTGGTCCAATGCGAGGATTTTGAAGATTCTGCCTTTTACGAGAGCATTAGCGCCTATTACCGATGACCTGGTTCACCGCCTCACCGCGGACCCAGCCATAGAGAAGGAATGAAAGATGAAGCCAGAGATCCACCCAGAATATAAAGAGACCCAAGTGACTTGCGGTTGCGGAGAAAAATTTCTTACCCGCTCAACAGTTGCCAGTGGATCAATCTATGTAGAAGTGTGTTCAGTCTGCCACCCGTTCTATACCGGCAAGCAGCGCATCCTCGATACTGGTGGACGCGTAGCTAAGTTCGAAGAGCGTTTCGGTAAGAAGTAGCTTTACCAAAAGACCGCACCGCAACCCATGAGTGGTTGTGGAGCGGTCTTTTTATTTGCCCAAGAGTTTTGCGTTGATATTGCATTGAAAGGAGAAGCCTCATGAGTAACGATCGTTTTGCATCAGCACATGAAATGGTGCGCGAGTATCAAGAACTTGAAAAGCAGATGGCTGACCCCTCAATCCATGAAGATCAAGGAAAAGCCCGCCAATTAGGACGTCGCTATGCGCAACTTGGTCCAGTGGTTGCAGGCTTTAATGCATGGAAAGCTGCTGCAGATGATCTTGAAGCAGCGCGCGAAATGGCAAGCGAAGATGCCTCGTTCGCAGCAGAGATTCCGGCTATGGAGGCAGCAGTTGAAGAGGCTGCGGCCAAGTTAGAAGAGCTGTTACTACCACGAGATCCCAATGATGATCGCGATGTGATCATTGAAGTAAAAGCCGGCGCAGGTGGTGACGAATCTGCACTTTTTGCAGGTGATCTCGTCCGCATGTATCAACGCTATGCTGAAAAGCGAGGCTGGAAGATTGAAATTATCGATGCAACAGAATCTGATTTAGGCGGTTATAAAGATATTTCAATGGCAGTGAAATCAAAAGGTTCCCCTGAACCTGGAACAACACCTTATGCGCGCTTGAAGTTTGAAGGTGGAGTGCACCGAGTGCAGCGTGTGCCAGAAACGGAAAGTCAGGGACGAATCCATACATCTGCAGCTGGTGTTCTAGTTCTTCCAGAGGCGGAAGAGGTCGATGTCGAGCTCAATATGAATGATGTTCGAGTCGATGTGTATCGCTCATCTGGTCCGGGTGGTCAGTCTGTCAATACAACAGATTCAGCAGTACGACTTACACATGTTCCAACCGGCATAGTTGTCTCTTGCCAGAACGAAAAATCTCAACTTCAGAATAAAGAATCGGCACTTCGTATCTTGCGTGCTCGACTGTTAGCTGATGCACAAGAAAAGGCAGAGGCTGCGGCAATGGCAGAACGTAAGAGCCAAGTACGCACCGTTGACCGCTCTGAGCGAATTCGCACTTACAACTTCCCCGAGAATCGACTGAGTGATCACCGAGTCAACTACAAATCTAATAATTTGGATGCAGTCCTCAATGGTGAACTAGATGATGTCATACAGGCGCTCCTTGATGCTGATAAAGCTGCCAAACTCTCATCTACGAACTAAGTGCAACTATGGAACTCTCTTTTAAGGAATTCTTACAAAGTGGAAAAGAACAGTTAGCCCGTGCCGGATTTGCAGAAGTAGAAGCCGAGCATTTGTTGGCCCATACTTTAGGTATCTCGCGGATGGATCTACATAATCCGCTTAAAGTAGAGAGCGCACTCGCTGCAATTGGTGATACCACAATTGTGGAAGAGACTTTTTGGAAGCTTCTCGATAGAAGATGTGCACATGAACCGCTGCAATACCTTACGGGGGTTGCATTCTTTAGACATCTCGAATTGAAAGTTGGCCCTGGGGTATTAGTACCCCGTCCAGAAAGTGAACTACTTGTTGAAGCAGCTCTTACATTTATTGAAAAACAATCTGGCGCAGTGAGCGTTGTAGATTTAGGTTCAGGGTCGGGCGCACTGGCACTTGCTATTGCGACAGAAGCCCCTCATTCTCACGTAATTGCAGTTGAGAAAAGTGCGGATGCGCTTGTCTGGCTCAAAGAGAACGTTTCATTTATTGATGAGAAAGTTCGAATACTGGAAAGCGATGTGAGTACAGCTCTCGACGGAGTTAAATGTGATGTTGTTATAGCTAATCCTCCGTATGTTCCAGATGCAGAGTTATTACCTCAAGATGTTGCTGAGCATGAACCGGCTGTGGCGCTCTATGGAGGCCCTGACGGGATGGATATTCCACGGATCTTCATTACAACGGCGGGCCGATTACTCAAGAGTGGAGGATTTCTCGCAATCGAACACCATGAGACTCAGGGTGCGCAGGTCATGGATGAGCTATCGATGAATTTCGAAGATATTCTTCTGCATAAGGATCTCAACGGTCGCCCCCGATTTACTACTGCAGTGAGGAGATAGCGATGCCGCGTATAGACCTCAAGCAGGGCGAACAGAAGAAACATGTTGCAAGAGCTTTAAAAGAGCTACGCGACGGCTTTGTAATTGTTGCTCCTCTCGAACACGGCTATGTGTATTTGGTTGATGCCTTTGCGCACTTTTCAGTCCGTGCCATGCATGTTCTCCGTGGAGATGAAGATGGAATTGCAGCACAAGTATTAGTGCATAACGCAGCAACCGTTGAAGGCATCGCACGTGATATTCCAGATGATGCTAAGGCGCTCATGCATGAGTTTTGGCCTGGAGCACTTTCCTTAAATCTCAAACCGGTAAGAGCTTTGACGTGGGATCTGGGAGATAATCAAGAGTTAGATCTCTTTAGCGTTCGTGCACCAAAGTCACGCTTTGTAAAAGCTCTGCTCAAGGAGTCTGGTCCACTAGCTGTGGCAAGTGCAGCACGCGCCGGACATCAGCCCATGTTGAAAATAAATAGGGCAGATGTGAAAGATTGGGATGTTGCAGTTGTCTTTGATAATGGGCAACTCAAGAGCGGGCCTAAGACATCTGTCGTCGAAGTCTCAGATTCTGGGCTAAGAATCGTGCGGGAAGGTGCGATTTCTGCCAAAGATCTCAAGGCGGTCGCACCAAGCATTTCTGCTGGCTAACTATTAGGCTGGCGCCCATGTCCGAAACCTTCTATGGCCCAGATTTCTCGCTCCTGCAGAAGCAAGATCCAGATATCGCTGCAGTTCTGCTCTCTGAATTGGTGCGTCAACAAACAAACTTGCAACTGATTGCATCAGAGAACTTCACTTCTCGCGCAGTATTAGCAGCCTTAGGTTCGACACTCTCAAACAAATACGCCGAGGGGTACCCAGGAAAGCGCTACTACGGTGGGTGCGAAGAGGTAGATAAAGCAGAAGTCATTGCAATTAATCGAGCAAAATCACTTTTTGGGGCAGAGCACGCGAATGTGCAGCCACATTCAGGAGCAAGTGCAAATATTGCGGTCTATCAGGCATTCACAAAACCAGGAGATACCGTCTTGGCTATGTCACTGCCTCACGGTGGCCATCTCACCCATGGTTCCAAAGTTAACTTTTCTGGCAAGTGGTTCAACATCGTCTCATACGGTGTAAGGCAAGATAACGAATTGATTGATTACGACGAACTTCGCGATTTAGCTATCGCCAATAAGCCCAAAATGATCTGCTCTGGTGCAACGGCTTACCCATCACTTATCGATTTTGAAAAAGTACGCGCGATTTGCGACGAAGTAGGAGCGATTATGTGGGTAGATGCGGCCCACTTCATTGGCCTCGTGGCCGGTAAGGCGATTCCATCCCCTGTTCCTTATGCAGATGTAGTTTCTTTTACAACACATAAAGTTTTGCGTGGGCCCCGTGGAGGAATGATTCTTTCTAAGGCAGAGCATGCCGCTGCCATCGATAAGGCAGTCTTTCCAGGTATGCAAGGTGGTCCAATCATGTCTGCTGTCGCTGGCAAGGCAATCGCGCTCGCTGAATGTGCAACACCGGCTTATCAAAAGTATGCAAAAGATGTCATTGTGAACGCACAATCCCTCTGCACCGCGCTTGAAGCCGAAGGTATGCGCGCAGTCTCTGGGGGAACACAGACACATCTTGCACTAATTGATATCCGCTCTACTGGAGTCAATGGAAAGGTTGCTGACGAACGATGCGGCGCTGCGGGAATCGTGCTCAACAAGAATTCAATTCCATACGATCCAGAGGCGCCATCTGTGACATCAGGAATTCGAGTTGGAACACCTGCAACCACAACGCAGGGCATGGGTGTTGATGAAATGAAGATCATTGGATCTTTAATTGCGCGAGCAATTAAGACAGACGATGCCAATGCGCATGCGGCAATTAAATCTGAAGTGCATGCACTCACTGCACGGTTTCCTATCTATCAGGCATAAACCCAACGAGCCATGCGCGAGTATTTAGTAACGCTCTTACTAGCTGCAGCGCTATGTTATGTAGTAACACCTTTGGTTCGTACGTGGGCGCTGAAGTTTGGAGCGGTTGCAAAGATCCGCACTCGTGACATTCACACAACTCCTACGCCTCGTTGGGGTGGGTTGGCGATGTGGATAGCCATGGCTCTTACCTTCGCCATGGTGAATCACTTATCTTTAGTTGGAAAATCATTCGGTCGCGAGACTCTTGGAATTTTTCTCGCAGCAACTCTCTTAGTTTTTATCGGCTTGATTGATGATCGGTTTGAATTAGATGCGCTCACCAAACTTGCCGGTCAAGCCCTCGCCGCTGGAATTCTGCTGCTCTACGGTATTCAAGTGCTCTGGCTACCTATCAATGGCGTCATCACGCTACCGCCCAGCATTGGTCAGTTAGTAACTGTATTAATTGTTTTGGTAACGATTAACGCTGTTAACTTCATTGACGGTCTTGATGGTTTAGCCGCAGGAATTGTCGCCATTTCGGGAGCAGCGTTCTTCGCCTTTGCCTATTTGTTAGCGGTTATCTATGGCTTCAGCCGCGCAGGTGCGCCATCGCTCATCACTGCAATCATCATTGGAGTCTGCATCGGGTTCTTGCCCCATAACGCACATCCTGCTCGAATCTTTATGGGGGATTCAGGCTCAATGTTTCTCGGATTACTGCTCGCAGCTTCTGCAATTACTCTCACCGGGCAGATTGATCCCAATGCGATTTCGGCAGAAAATCTGGGGCCGACCTTACTCCCACTAGCGCTGCCCTTCGCAGTGCTTGCTATTCCGTTGATTGATCTCTCTTCTGCAATCTTCCGGAGATTGCGCGCTGGGCAATCACCTTTTAGCTCGGATAAAGAACATATGCATCATCGAATCATGCGTGCAGGGAACTCACATTTACGAACAACATTAATTATGTATCTCTGGACCGCCACAATTGCTTTCCCAGTTGTTGTCTCTGCCTTTGCTCCATTGTGGGTCTCTGCAATCGTTGCTGGTGCAGCTCTGGCTTTCACGCTCTTCTTCTCCAAGGCAAAGAGGCAGCGAGCACTCAATGGCTAATTCACGTTCGAATGAATCGCTGCTACTCAAAGGAGCGCTGACTCCGACTTTAATTGTTGGGTTGATTGCAATTTTCGCAGCAAGTTACCTAGAAGGCAGAGCGGGGCTTTTTGGAGCGCTCCTTGCTCAAGTAGTAGTGCTTATTTATTTCATCTTGCATCTTGTCGTCTCAAAGATCTCCACCAATCTGGATCCCGTCACAACGATGTCGCTAGCGATGTTCTCCTACTTTGCGAAGTTCTTAGCCCTCGGAGGCTTTCTGTGGTTATTGGGTCGCTTCACCTCCGAAGCCCAAATCGATCGTCGCGCCTTTGGAATCAGCGCTGTTGCCCTGACCTTCGCCTGGATGGGCGGGGAAATCACCAGTTATCTCAGGCTGAAAACTCATCTACCATTACCCAATGAGCCACATGAGCCACGATCCTGAATCCGCTGACGCACAGAAGCGTGAACATCGGGCCAATAGTCGCCGTGAAGAGAACGCCATGTGGTCGATCTTTGGCTATCTCCTCTCAGGCCTGCTCTTCTGGGGCGGGGTCGGTTGGGCCGCTGACCGATTCTTCAACACCAGTTATCTGACTCTCATCGGCCTCTTGGTCGGCATGGGCGGAGCCCTCTACCTCGTCTGGTTGCGCTTCGTCAGGGAGTAACGCTGGCCGTTGGGCACGACACGCCGAAGGTGGAAAAGTGGCGAAAATCGGGGTGGTTCTGGCTCATCAGGAGTAAAAGGGCCGTTTTGACCTTTCCTGCAGCGTGCCGATACCTTTCTCCTCTGCGCTTTTTGGGCGCGCTTGTTGCGTGATGTCCTTTTAAGAAATTAATCGGAAGAAACGCGCGATTCGGGTGCAACACACCCGACCGCGTGGGTCGGCAATTGAGCGTGAAGAAAAAGTTCGGACAACGTTAATGATGAGAAGACAACGTCTTTACATCAGATGAAATGGAGAAATGTAGTGCCAACAATTCAGCAGCTAGTGCGTCGTGGTCGTGCAGAAAAGACTACGAAGACATCAACACCTGCGCTTAAGGGTTCACCTCAGCGTCGCGGTGTTTGCACAC
>JACCDO010714974.1_pt1 | contig 21814 bp, 17 predicted proteins | sample 7446101 | NCBI WGS metagenome assembly JACCDO01 (sample SAMN15323440, study PRJNA562643) | freshwater metagenome | isolation source: river surface water | place: USA:Blue River Watershed | collected 2017-08-16
ATATAGATAATATAAAATGAATGAAATTGAAAATAAAATAGATGAAATAGATAATAAAAATCATACAAATAATGATAATAAATTAATTCTCAAAAATTATTATTATGAATGTTTTAGATGCAAACATACCACAAAACAAATAGGAGAAATGAAAAAACATTTAGAAAGAAAAAATATATGTATTAAAAAAGATAATAATTGTGATTTATATGGTAAAGAATTGTATGATTTAAGTATAAAAAAAAGATATAAAAATGAAGAAGAAATTAAGAAATTATTTGAAGAAAATAATAAAAACAAAGAAAATATAAATACAGAATTAGAATCAGATTTATCAAAAAAAACAGAAAATATAATATGTGATTATTGTAAAAAAAATTATTCATCAAGATCCAATTTAAATGTTCATTTAAGAAATTGTAATGTTAAAAAATTAATAGAAAAAGATATTAAAAAAAAAGAAACTCTAGTTATAACAAATAATTATAATATACAAAATATACATAATAATCAAAATATTTTAAATAATCAAAACATTCAGAATAACATAATTATAAATATAGGAGATAAAGATATGAAAAAAGAGTCAGTTGAAAATTTATTATTACCATTTTTTGAAAAATTTGATTCGAGTCATATTGATGATCAAAAACATATTGATTTAGTATTATCAAATTTATATATTGAAACCTTAGGAGAATTATTAAAAAATTCAGTTAATTTAAATTATATTTTATATGAAGACAAAGAAACATCACTGATATTTAAAAATGAAGATGAAAAATATGTTTCAATAGATAATATTAAAATTTATGGTAATTTAATTTTGAAAATAAAAAAATATTTATTAGAAGGAATTGAGAAAATTAAAATTCTAAAACCATATTATCATCCTGATATTATAAATGTAGCAGAACATTATATAAAAAAAAAATATAATGATTATATTCGAGATGAAGATTCGGCATATATTGAAAAATTTAAAAATGAATTAAATAGAAAATCAAAAGAATTTGCAAATGATGCTATAAAAAAATATGAAAATTTTTATTATAAATTAGAAAATAAAACAATGGATAATTTAATATCAAATGTTTAATTTAAACACCACTTTCCATATCACTACACATACAACCTCCTGATTGTTGTGTTCCTAAATTAAAATTATTAATAGCATTTTTACCAAATTTAGCACAATATTTTACATCTTTTTCATTACATCCTACAGTATTAGTAAAATTATTTTCAATATTAACAATTTTTTGGGTTAAATTAGATGATACGTCTTCTGATGTATTCATACCACTTCTATAATTTGAAAATAATTCAAAACTAAATTTTTTTGTTTTATAATATCTTAATGATATATATACAAAATAAATTATAAAAAGAATAATAATAATATAACTTAAAAAAGTTAAAATATCATTTGTAGGTTTTTGAATTGTTTTTTTCATTTATAATCTCTAATCTTATTTACAATATTATTTTTCTTTTGAAAAATAATTTTTTATAAAAAATTTATTAATTTATTCATTTTATTTCTTTTGTTTCCATGAAAGGTTTATTTTCTTTATTAAAGAAAATAAAAGTTTCTTTTAATAAATATCTCTAACACCTTTACCTACTGGAAAACGCGGTATACCATCAGTTGAATATTCTTGAAAAATAACTGTTAAAAGTTTATTTACATATTTATCACCCTCTGTAAACAATTTCATTCTTGATTCTTTTGTTCCTTTTGGTCTTACTGTAAATACACTTCCATTTTTTGTTTCACAATTCCATAATACACAACCTTTTTCATCACTTGTACCTTCACTAAATCCAATAATTTTAAATTCTTCTTCCATAAACTCTTTATATTTTTGAAGATATTTACTTCTTTTTTGAACTTCATATGGTCCCTCTTTATCTCTAATCATTATACCTTCATAACCTTCTTGAATATATTGATCATGTTTCGTTTTAATATCATTTAATGTTAATACTTCCTCAGTAGGTACTCTTTTAATTAATTCAAGTGAAGAATGTTCTGTTAAAAATAACTCTAAAAATTCATATCTTTGTTTATATTTCATTTCAATATTTGATGTATCAACAAAGTCATAAATATGATATTCAATTTGATTAATTCTCTCTTTATCTTCCTTTGTAACCTTTTTTTCTGTTAATCTAACTAAACCACATAATACCTCAAAATCATAATTATTTGTATATAATTCTCCATCAAAATAAAATGTTGATGGTTTTTTATTTAACATTATCTTTAATTGTTTTCTTAATTCTTCAAAATTTTGAAATGCTATTCCTTTTCTTGATTCTAATACAACTTCACCATTTTTAAGATAAGCTATACAACGAATACCATCATATTTTCTTTGAATATATGCAGGAAGTGAAATTTTAAATCCTCTACCTCCTTTATTATATACATCAAACGAAAATGTATTAGCTAACATTGGACGAACAATAATATTTTCATCAACATTATTAGTTGTTTCTTCAATTGATTCACAGTATAAATCTTTCTCTTTTTTATTTTTCCATTTACTTTCAGCTTCAAGAACTGCTTGTTCTAATACACTTCTTTTAACCTTACCTTTGTCAATATTTTTTATATGAGGTACTTGTTTACCATCTTTTTCACCATGTGATGTAATAATATCATAAGAATCTCCTGATGATTTTTCAATACGAATAGACCATTCATAAATTTTTTGATTGTTATTAAGTTGATATAATTTAGGGAAAACTGGAATTTTTTCTTCTTTTGTTTCTTGAATATTATTTTGAATATTATCTTCAACTTTAAAATTTAATTGAGTTTGAATCTGATTAGTATTCTTTTTTAAAACTCTTTTCTTTTTTTCAATATTATTTTCATTCGATGTTTTAATTAAAAATGATTCCATTTTTTATTTACGTTATATAATAATATATATATTTATATTATTTTTTCTTTAAGTTTAATTATTTTATTAATTATTAAATCATTTTTTATTTTTCGTTAAAATCAACTTAAAAAAATAAAAATAATTGTAGTTAAACTCAAAAAAATGAACAATACATATATTATTGAATATGTATGGATTGATGGAGATTATGGTTTACGTTCAAAAATAAGAACAACAAATACAATAAACTTGGATGAATTAGAATGGAATTATGATGGTTCTTCAACAAATCAAGCAACAACTAGTAACTCCGAAGTAATTTTAAAACCAGTAAAAATATTGATGAATGTATATGAAAATTTAAGGTTTAAAAAAGAGTATTATTTAGAAAATATTAATAATATAGGAGTACATTTTATATTATTATGTCATTGTGTTGATAATAATAATTTACCGGTTAAAAATAATAATTATTTATATGCAAAAGAAATATTTGAAAATCCAAAAGTAAAAAATTCAATTCCATGGTATGGATTAGAACAAGAATATTTTATAGTTGATCCAAAAACAGGATATCCTGTTGGTTTTGATTTAAAAGATTTTAAAGAACCACATGAAGGTCAAGGAAAATATTATTGTGGATTTAATCCAGAATATAATATTTGTAAAAAAATTGCAACAAAACATTTATATGTATGTCAATTAAATAATATAAAAATATCAGGTATTAATGCTGAAGTAGCTTGTAGTCAATGGGAATTTCAAATAGGACCGGTTGAAGGAATCGAGGCTGCATATCATTTATGGATTGCAAGATATTTGTTATTAAAAATAGCTGAAGAAGAGGGATATTCAGTGACATTTGAACCTAAACCAATAACATGGGGGGATTGGAATGGAAGTGGATGTCATACAAATTTTTCGACCAATAATATAAGAAATGGAAATTTAAATGAAAATAGAAATGGTTTATATTATATATTAGATGCTATGCAAAAATTAGAGGAAAAACATAAAGAACATATTGAAGTATATGGTACAGGTAATGAATTAAGATTAACAGGAAAACATGAAACATCGGATTTAAATAAATTTAGTTATGGAATAGGAAGTAGAAATACATCAGTAAGAATAGGTTATAAAACATATGAAGATAAAAGAGGATATTTTGAGGATAGAAGACCATCATCAAATATGGACCCATATTTAGTGTGTGCAAAAATAGCAGAAACAATTTTGATTTAAAGAAAAATGATAAAAATAATTAATAAGTAATTTTTTTCGTAAAATTAATATAATTTTTTTTTAAGTTATAAAAAGAGAAATTTAAGAGATGAATTTAGATTTTATATATAATAATATGTGTTTTAGAAAAATAGCAAATTATATAATTCAATTTTATTCAATATTTAAAACAGAATTAATATTTTTTCAAAGAAAATATATGCCAATAGTAAATAATGATTTTAATTTACATAAAGTTGAATTATTTATAAATTTAAATGAAAAGAAAGATGTAACACTTGATTTTGAATTTGATGAACATAAATTTTTAGATGTAATGTTATTTAAAAGTTTGATTTCAAAACATTTTCCAAATATTGATTTAAGAAATTATAGTTATGTACATAGAGAAAATATAAGATTAAAATTTACATTTGATTATAAAGATAAAGAATTTATATTCTATTACCCATTTATTCATAAAATGATAATAGAAAATGATTCAACTGGTCATATTCAATTTCCTATGTATAATGAAAAAATATTAGAGAAATCAAGAAATGATATAATTTTACCTTATTATAATGAAAATAGAGGAATGAAAAATTCTTTGTATGGTTTATTTAATATTGACTGTAAACATATTCAAGAAGTAAAAATAAATGGAAAAATAATGGATATTAAATTTATGGAATATTTAGAAAAAATAAAAACACCTTTAAATGATTTTGGTTTAACTTATCACAGTCCTATAAAAATAAATTGGATGTTAATTGAAAATGGTTATAATATAAATGATTTTGAATCAATTGAGATTAAATTTTTAAAAGGTTATATGGATGAAGAAACATATGATTATAAAGAACATATTTTTACATCAAATAATATAAATAATTATTTTATAACTGATTATATGTTTGATATAATTAAGAAAAAGAATGAAGATTATGGAAGAAAAATAGTTCTATTAAATTAAAAAGATAAAGATAAAAATTAAGTATTTTTTATTTATTTAATTATTTGGAAAAATAATTAATCTAATATTATAATATAGAAATACATATTAAATGTCAAATACATCAAATTATTATCCTCAAGTAAATAAAAAAATACAAAATTCTAATCAAAATACAAATCAAAATAATGGTAACAATAAAAGTATGAATAAAGTAAAAGGTTTTACAAATAGTACTACTTATAATTACGCATCACCTCTTAACTTTAATATGGGAAGTGGAGTTTTAGGTTCTTATGATAATTTAGCATTAAGAACCACTTGTTCCAATGGTTGGAGCCATTCACCATGCAATCCACCAAAGAAAAGTAATATTCAATATGTTCCTCAAGGAACACCTTTACCATTATCAAATGAAGTTATATATTCTCAAATTCCTGATAATAGTATGTTTATTTTTGCAAGAAGTTATGCTTCACCAGATTGTTGTCCATCTACATTTTCAACTGATAGAGGTTGTATTTGTAATAGTGATCAATTGAAAGCATTTGTTGGAGAACAACGTGGTGGTAATGTTTCATATAACAATTATAACTTCTAAATAATGAATAATAATTATTTTTTTTTATTTTTTTTATTTTTTATCTAAATAATGGATAGATAAAAAAATGAATCATAATTGTTGGATGGAGAATCCTAAATTAAAAAAGGATAAAATAGAATTATATACAATGGATGTAAAAACAAAAATAATGGAAAAAATAACAAAAAAAAGTAAAACAATAACAATTAAGAAAAAATAAATATTATTTATAGAGAGCAAATAATAAATATGAAAAAAAACTTTAAAAAAGAGATGAAAAATTTTATAAAAAAAATAAATATAAAACCGTTATTAAAAATGAGTAAAAATGATTGTAAACCATTTATTGATAAAGATGGTGAAATTATTAGATCAAATAAAAAAATAGATAGAAATTATAGAAATTTAATATGTATAATGAAGGATAAAAAAAAATTTGATGATATAAATTTTCCTTATTTATATGGTACTGAAATTATGATATTGAAAAAATTATTATTATTAAAAAAAGCACAAGATGAAAATTTAAAATTTTATTATAAACCAATTCGAAACAAAAAAGATATGAATGATTATCCAGATAGATATATATTTGTTTTTAAAGAAGAAAATTTAGAAAAAAGTTTATATATGGAATTTTTACCTTATATAAAAACTATAGATGAGTCATTTTATCGCGAATTTTATCCAAAAGATGAAACTAAGGAGGAAAATTTAATAAAATATTTTGCTACATTAGGTATGAAATACAAATTAAGTTTTTTAAATATTAATAATGATGAAATATTGACTTTATTATTTTATGATAAGTTTATTTTTTTGGTACAAAAAGAATTAATAAAAAAATATGGTTATAGTTTAAAAGATTTTCAAAATTATCACCAATTATATTTATATTTAAAAACAAAAGGTTATATTAGATTATTTTTTAATAAATATGGGCCTAAAATAATAAAATTAATACCTATCCATATAAAAAAAATTAAGGATCACTCAATGTTTGATTTATATGTAGAAAATATACGTAAAAATGAGGTAAAAAATTTTGGAGATTTTTCAGTATATGATTTAATTGATGAGTATGTACCAGAATATATAGATAAAAAATTATTATGGGAAAATTATAAAATTTTAATTAAAAATAATACGTAAAAATAATTTAAAATTTTATTTTTTATTAATTTTATATATATCGTAAATTATATAAAATAACGTAAATTTTTTAAATTGGTTACAACTTAAAAAAATTGACAGTTTTAGCTATAAGAATAATATTTTTTCTATACTTACTAAAAAAGAATTTTACAAAAAAGTTGAATTCTAAAAAATGAGTTTAAATCAAAATGAACTTAAAAAAGCTTTTAAGATGTGCATGTTTGAATATAATACATATTCATGTACAAATATTCATTTAAAATATTTAAACCAAGATCAAGAACTTGATGAAATAGCTAAAAATGCTTTTTTATATTCGTTCATAAATAAATTTGAATTCGAAGACGACGACTCAAGTGGTAGTAGTGATTCGAGTTTTGAGAAAAAAAATCCTTTTGGTAAAGGACCTGGAGTAAGAGTCGGAAACGATAAAAGAGGAGGTAAAACTTCAACATCTACAAAGGGTTCAACAAAAGGTAAATCTAAGTCAGAAATATTTGATACTGATCTAATTGGAAAGGTAGATAAATATTATGACAGCTTTGTTAATAAAATTAATGAAAAAAAAAACATTTTTAACATGATGTTTAATACTATAAATAAAATACAGATTTAAAAAAAATAATATTATTTTTATTCTTTAATTAAGAATTTTTTTTATAAATATAAGTACAAAAAGTATAAATTTTATTTGATAAGATAAATGAAATTAAATCTTTTTTAAAATTAGAGTTAAATTTAAGATAAATATGAATATTGATTTAAATACATTTATATTTTTATTAATTTTATTGGCAATTGGTTTATATGGATATACTCATATTGAGCACTTAACAAATGAAATAACTTATGTAAAATCAAATTTGGATAATAGAGAGTATTTAGTTAGAAATTTGCCAGATAAACAAAAAGCGGCTGATATTTTAGCAACTATAAGAAATAAATTAGAATCAATATGTGAATCAATGAAGAAAAAATATCCAGATGATGAAGCAGTTGAAAGAATGAATAAAAAATTTAATGCAGATAATATAACAGAAGCAGGGAAAAATAATCAATATACATCATATTCAGTTAATAAGGGAGAAAAAATAGTATTTTGTATAAGACAAAAAAATAAAACAGAAGATTTAGTAGATATTAATACTATCACATTTGTTGCTATACATGAATTAGCTCATATAATGACAAAATCAGTTGGTCATACTGAAGAATTTTGGTCTAATTTTAAAAGATTACTTAAAGAAGCTGTAGCTATAGGTGTATATCAAAGAGAAAATTATACAAAAAATCCGAAAGAATATTGTGGTATACATGTAACAGATTCACCATTAGATAATAATAATTAAAAAAATAGATTAAAATAAAAATAAAAAAAAAATTAAAAATATATTTTTTTAGTGTACTTTTTTTTAAAAAAGAAAAAAGATAATATAATTAGAGGCTTATAAAAAAGAATGGCTTGTGATTTAACTTCAATAAAACCTTATTTTATGGTAGAAGTGGTATCACGATTTTCTACAAAATATGGTATACATGATTATATATTTGTAGGGGAACAAAATGATGATACAATGGAAAGTTTGGAAAAATTAAGTAAATTAGATAAAAAATCGAAGGAATACAATGATTTAAAAATAATATTTGGAGAGATAAATTTAAATAACTGGTTAAAAACGATGGAAAATAAAAAAATTCAACATTATTTACATTTTGTACCAAGTTTAATACAAATGGATGATAATTTAAATGATGTTAAGAAAAAAATATTTGTATTTTGTCCATCAGTTCAACCAGGTCAAAAAGGAAAAGTAGAATATATCTTACCTTCAAATCAAGAATTATGGATAAAAGTTAAAACAAAAAAAGAAGGGGATAAAAAATATGATTTTAAAATGTTAGGATATCATTATATAGAAAAGGGGAGTGAAGAACAATATATACATAAACCACATTTATATGAAAATTATGAAATTGATATAAAACTTTTTCCTCAGTTAGAACATGGTATGAATAAAAATTCAATAGAAGAATCAATAAATATGGAAAAAAATTATGTTCGCAAAAAAGAATATAAGATAGATACAGGAGATAATTATTTATTATTATTTGATATATTTGATATGGATAATATATATAATAATAATACAATATATGTATCAAATGTAAAAGATGAAATATTATATTTGAAATTAAAAAAAGAATGGATTGATAATAAAAAAGATAGAATAATTAAGGGATATATAAAAAAATATTGGCCTGCATTTAATGAAAAAGAATTAAGTGAAACACCAAAACAAACAGATAGTTTACAAAAAATTTATTTAAAAAATATTCAAAGAGAACAATATATTAATACTTTAATGAATACTTTAATAATAGATTCTTCAATGTTTGATTGTTCTATAAAAACAATTAAATTTAATGTAAATTATAATGAGAATGATTTAATTATGGATGATACTTTTGAAACAGATATGGAAGAATTATTTAAAGAAAGTGAAGATTATGTTGATTTATATCAATTATTTGATTATATAAAAGATAAAAGAATGGGAGATCAAATACCATTTTTAAAATATGGAGATGTCACTATAGATGAACCTTTTATGGTAATAGCTTTAGATCCTATAAATGAAAATAAATTATCAAAAGCATTATTAAAAGATTGGGTTGGATTAACAAAACTAGAAGATAGAAGATTTAATGGTTTACAAATTAAAAAATATATCAAAGATTATGGTATAGATTCTAAATATAATTCTATAAAAATTTTGAGAAATGGAACAATAACTTTTACTGTTAGTTATAGTGCTGAAAATAAAGCCAAATTAGATGATATAGTATTAGCTGTTAAAAATTGTAAAAAATTAATAGATGATATAAATAATCAAATACCTGATTATAGATTAATAAGAAGTGTAGATGAAAGAAAAAGAATACAAAGTCCAGATATAAGTGTTGAAAACGGAATAGTTAAATTTAAAAAGAATACAAAAATGACATTTTTAAATTTAACTATAAGTATGAATTTACCAAAACAAATAGATTTTAAAAAATTAAAAGAATTTTCATTATTATTTGGAAATTATTTAGCAGAAGAACCTAAAACTAAAGCTAATGAAGCAATTGTACAAAATAGTTTAAAATTAAGATATAAAAGAGTAAGTTCTTTTGCAAATATGTCAGAAATTATGGCTAAAATTAGTAAAATGATAGATATGGGACAAAGTGATAATTTAATAAAGGAGATGATAATGAAAAATTATGACAAAACAGAATCGGAAGCGGAAAATTATTTAATACAATATAAAAGAAAATATGCAGTTTTAGGTAAAAAGAAGATAGATACTGCATTTAAATTAGGTGTAAGAGTACAAATTTTTCAAGATAAAATATTATTGGATGGTATAACAAAAATATACCAAATACCTGAGATATATAAATTTTTTACAACATTTATATATGTATTTATTAATTTAGATAGATTTGATAAAAATAAAAATTTTGAAAAACAAATTTATAAAATAGATACAAAAACAGAAAATGTAATGAATTTAAATAGAGATATTAGTCTAATTGATGAAGATGATTTAAAAATTATTCAAGGTGTACCTAATAACAGTAATTTTTTTAATACAAATTTTGGAAATATATCTTCAAGTAAAATACAAAGATATATGAGTGATTATGATGCAGATGAAGATTTAGATTCAGAAGAAAATAAAATTGATAGATATGTATCTAAAATGGGTACTATGTTAGCTAAAGAAGAAGATATTGATCCTAATATTCGTTTAGAATGTGAAGATAAAGTAGTAGAAGTTCAAACATGTCAAGACTTCTGTAATGACTCTCGTTATTTTATTCGTCGTCTTCAATTATATGATAATATTTTATTTAAATTTAATGTATTAAAAAAAGCAGGTGAAGCTCAATATTCTCGTTCATGTCAAGGTAGTAATAATCAACCTATTATTCTTGATTATGATCCTGCAACAGATCCTCGTATTAAACGCGAATCATATACATATTCTATAAAATATAGTTCAGATCCAGGACTTTTCCAAAGATGGTATATATGTCCTAAAATATGGTGTCCTTATTGTCAAGTACCTATAATGGAAGAAGATATTGATAAAAGAACTATCACTAAAAAATTAATGACTAAAGGTGATAAAGAATGTATAACTGCTATTTGTCCTTATGGTGATCATCAAGTATTTATTCGTGATCCAAATATAATGACTTTTGATGAAGAAAAGAAATTCAAAGAAGAACTTAAAAAATTAAAAACAGATAAAGAACGAGAAAAGATGATAAGAGAATATCAAGAAAATAGTAAATATGCAGCATATCCTGGATTTTCACCAAAGAAACATCCTAAAGGATTTTGTTTACCTTGTTGTTTTACAAGACCACATAATGTAAAAGGTTCAGCATTTTATTCATCATATTTAAGATGTTTAGGAGAAGAAGTAGATGATGATGATAAACAAGATGGATTAATTTATATAAAGAAATTTAGACCAGTTGATAAAAATAGATATGGTATTTTATCAGGTCATGTTGCAAAAGTTTTAAATACAACAACAGAAACAGGACCTTTAGGAAATAAAAAAGGTTATTTTAGAAAGGGAGTAAAACAAACAGAAAATAATTCATTTTTATCAACAATAGCTGATATTTTTTCATGTGATAAACAAACTAATACTTTAACTATTGAAAAAATAAAAAAAATGTTAATAGATAAAATAGATGAAAAATTATTTAGATCTTTACATGGAGGAAACTTAGTTCATATTTTTAATGATAAAACTAAAAATACAACACCATTACAAAATTTTATTTATTATTTAAATCATCATGATATTGAAATCAATCATTCATTTTTATGGGATTTACTTCAAAGACCTAATATTTTATATGAAAATGGTGTAAATATATTTATATTTGATGATAATACTTTATTATGTCCAGTTGGTGAAAAAATTGATGAATTTTATAAAAAAAATAGAAAAAATATTATTATTTCGAAACATAAAAAATTTTATGAACCAGTTTATTATTTAGAAGGTTCTAATGAAGGTAAATCTGTTAAATTTAAATGTATTTATGATTATACTAGACCTGAAATTAAAAAAATGCATGAAATAGTTGAACAAGGATGTAGTGAAGAATCTATATTTAAATGGAATGAAATTTTACAAAACACTATTAAACAACATCAATTAAAATTAAATACAACTAAATTAGATTTAGGTTTAAGTTTAGAAAAAACAATTGAACTAATTTTATCTTCAATTAAAGATAATAAATTAAAAGAATCTTTTACTCCTATTATTCAATATGTAGATGGTTATAATAAAGTATTTGCTATTGGTTTAAAAAATAAAACTTTTGTACCTGTTGCACCAAGTAAAATTATGATAGAATTAGAATATAAAGATTTAATTAATTTAGAAGATATTGATTATTTAGATTATAATGAGACTAAGCGAAATCTTGATGAATTAAATAATAAAATTAATATAAATTGTAATGTTGTTAAAAAAGTAATTGACAAAAGAGAAAAAAATCCTCCGCCCTTGGCAGGAATGATTGTTGGTGTTTTATTAGCTAATGACAGATTAGTACCTGTTTCTAAAAGTAAAGATACTAATAAATCTATTAATGTTACTGATATTAATTTTTATACTGATATTGATTATTATATTTATCACAAATATGATAGAGTTCCTGATAAACGTGTTGAAATAATAAATAAAAAAAATTATGAAGAAGAATCATATCAAAGATTAAGATATGAAATATCGAGATTTATTCAACAAAAAAGTGAAAGAGATTATAAAAATAAAATTGAGGAAATATTAAATATGGAAACTAAAGATTTACATATTAAACGTAATTTCTTATTTAAAGTATTAAAAGAATTATTTGATAAATTAGTTTATGTAGGAAATGAAGATATTGATTATAATTATTATATTCGTCCTAATAAAAGAGTTCCTTGTTTTCAACGTTCTATGAAAAAGAATAATAAAAAAAATAAAAATAATAAAAATAGTAAAAATAATAATAATAATCAAATATCAGAATTATCTTGTTTAGAAGATCCACATTGTAAAGTTGATAAAGGTAAATGCAAATTATACATAAATGAATATAATTTATTAGAAAAGAAAAGAAAAAATGAAGAGTTTTATTTAGATAGAATTATTGAAGAACTTCTTAGATACCCTTTTAAACGCGATGAAATATTATATGATAGTATATCTCCTATCATTAATAAAGATTTAGTTGTTGTTAATAAAAATAAATATGTTTTAATACATGGTGAAGACTATATTGAATTAGATAATATAATTGATAATATTTATTTAGATAAAAAGGGAATTATATTAAATAAATCACCTTTATTTGAAGAACAAACTAATAAAAAAGATGTTTCATTTAAAATAAATCAATATATGATTACTAAAACAAAAACTATTAATACAAGTTTAATTCGCGAATTACCAATTTATTGGAGTAATTATTTGTCAAATAGTTTTAAGATTGTCACTAATATTGAAGATTCTTTATTTATATCAATATCATATGCTATTAAACAATTAGATAGTAATAATAATATTAATAATAAAGAAGTCACACCTCAAAAAATAAAAGAAGTTCTTGTTGAAACATTAAATAAAATTAGTAAAGATAAAAATATCGTTAAAAAAATAGCAGAAACATTTGGAGAAGAAGAATCAAATAAAGAAAATCAAAATCAAAATAAAAATCAACAACTAATTAAAAATAAAAATAATAAAATGGATAAAAATAATTTAATTAAATATGATGAAAATACTTTATATTTATTGTATAAAAATCAATGTAAAAAATTATTATCTCATGTTCAATCATTTTCTCAACTTCCTGTTGAATTATTATCTAATAATCATAAAGGTTGTGAAGTTGATTTATTATTATTATCAAATAAATTTAATATTAATATTATAATTTTAGAAGAAAGAAAAAAGAAAGATTTACCAACCTTTTACTGTGTTGGTAGTCAATTTGGAAATTTTAATAAATATGTCATATTAATACGTAATATTCAATTAGAAAAAAATGTATATAATATTTTGGAAAATAAGAATAAATTTGTGTTTGAAGATGTTGATTTACCATATAAATTTAGAGAAGAAGTAATAGATAAATGTAAAACTCATTCTAAATTATGTTATCAATGTTAATTTTAGTATTTAAAAAAAATTAAAATTAAAAAATAGATAATATTTTAGAAATAATTGAATTTGTTATAGACTCATCTTCTTTTTTTAATGATTCTGTAAATATATTTTTATTTTCTTTATAATTATAATTATTATATTGATTGTTATTTTTTAAATTATTTTTATTTTTAGTATTATTAAATAAAATATCATCTTTCTTATTAAAAACAATATTATTTAAATTAAATAAATATGAATTTAAAACATTTTCTATTTTGTTTGGTATAAAAACTGTAAATTCTTCATATTTTTTTTCTTGAAGAGGATATATATCATAAAAATCTAATTTAGATTCTATATTATCTATTTTATGTATTAGTTTTTTATTTTCATCATTTTTTATTATAAATATATATGATAATACATAAGTTTTATCAAAAAAAGATGTTTTTATTATATAATAATCATCTTTTTCTTCTAAATAAAAATCATCTTTTTTTAATTCTTCTTTTAATTTTAAAAATTTATTAATATGATGGTCTGATATACATAAATATAAATCTTTTTTAAATAAATGTATTCCTTCAAATACATAATATCCCATTAAAGTATTATAACATATAAAATATTCAATATTATTTAAATTAAATAAATCATGTAAATATTTAATTAATAACTTATTTGATATTAATATTTTTTCATCTAATGGTTCACATAATATACTAATTTTTGAATTTAAAGAAATTTGATGTTCAATACCATTTAAAGTATAATTAAATTTATCTGTTAAATCAATATTTTTTGAATTTTTTGTGTTTAAAATATTTTTTTTTGATGTCATTTAAATTATATTATCTTAATTTTTTTTAAGAATAATTTATATTTTTTATAACGAATAATATGTTCAATATAAAAATAAGAAAATAAAAAAAATATTTTTTAATTTTTTTTATTAATTAATTAATTTAATATAATTAACTAAGATAAAAAAGAAAAGAATCTTTATTGATAATAATAGAATAAATAAAAATAAAATGATGCCTCATCCAACATGTACTAAAGAAACTAGAACAAATAATGATAATATATTAAGAAAACAACAAGAAATAAAATATTCTCAACAATATATGCAAAAATATAATCAGGAATTAGAAAGAAAAAATAATTTTAATCAAAATAATGATGTTCAAGGTTGGGCAAATAATATGGATAATATCAGTAATTCTTTTTATGAATATAATTTAATTAAACAAAATAATATTAATAATTCAAATTATCAAAATAATAATCATTTTAGACAAAATTTACAAAATCAACAAATTAAAAATAACAATATTAATAACAATAATAATCAAAGTTTTATGTATAATAATGGACAGAATATTATTAATAGTAGACAACCTATTGGAGGAATGAATGAGTATTCAAGATTTAATGAGGACACTTATTTAAGAAGTTCTAGTACTAGTAGTCAAATACCATTAGATTACAATCATGAAAATTATCAAAAAGACAAATTTTCTAATCATATTCCTAATCAAGCACCTCAAAATACAAGAAATATAGGAAGAATGAAAGTTGATGAAAAACCTATACAACAATGTTTTCAACAAGATTATTTTATGAGTAATTTTGAAACATTAAATCAATTAAATAAAGGAATACCTATGTTTGATAATAATGAATTTAGTAATCATTTTATGGAAAGAAATCCTACAAGTACACGAAGAGATGAAGAAGAAAAAATAAGATCTAAAGATAATGGTATGTTTAAAACTTATCAAGGAGGACCTATGAATTCTTTTGTTGATTTAAATCCCCAATATACTCGAAAAGAAAGAAATAATATAAATAGTTCAAGTTATGTACCAATGGCTAGAACATTAGCTGTTCCTAGAGAACAAGTATAATAAAAAAAATAAAAAATATAATATTATTTGAATTTAAAAAATATATTTTTTATATATTTAAAATTAGGGAAATGAAAAAAAAAATAGAAATAAGCAAAGCGCTAGAAGAATTAAAAATAGATATAAATGATAATTATGATGATACTATTATTAAAAATGAAGAAGATTTAATGTCACCAAATACTTTATCTCCATTTAGTCCTTCAAGAAATATAAAAAAAAAACCAAAAAGTTATATAAAAAAAATTCGTTCAAGTCCAAGTTTTCAATCCATACCATTAACTAAATCATTATCAAATTTAAGTGTTAATTCATTAAATAAATTTAATGAACAATATGATAATTTAAATTTAAATTTAAATATAGATAGTGATGATATTAAAAATTTTGAAGATGATAATTTAGGATATAATATTGAAGATGAAAACTATGAAAATAATAAAATTAAAGAAGATGAAGAAATTGATTTTTTTGAAGAATTAGATAAAAATCAATATTCTGAACCAAAAATTTTTTTAACAAAAAAAATAAAAAAAAATATTGAAAAAATAAAAGAAGATGATGAAAAATCTAATTTTACAACAAGTACATCTAAATCTTCTAAAAATCAATTATTTCATGAAAATCCACCAATAGAATTAGTTAAAGAAATAATGAAAATATTTTTAGGTGATAATTTAGATAATCCTTGTTATCAATTTACAAGAAAAATGTTGGAAGAAAAAAATATTATACAAAAAGTGGAAAATTATATACCTGAGTTAAGAAAATATTATTTAAAATGTAAACAAAATAAATATTTAGATAATCTTGATTCTAAAAAAATTATAACTATTTTTAGACAATTAGTAAGAATATATGGTTATCAAATTCATTCAACCGAAAAATATCAAAATGGTTCTAAATTTTTATTGTATAAAATTGATAAAATTGAAAAAAATATAGAACAAAAGAAAAATATTAAAAAAAGTATTTTTACTGTCGATTTTGATTGAATATATTATTATTTTTTTCTATATCATAATTAGAAATAACATTAATTATGGATTTTTTAGGTATTTTTCAAAATAATTCACAACAAACTCAACAATCTCAACAATCTCAACAATTTAGACCTAATCAACAATATGGTCAAAATCAACAATATGGTCAAAATCAACAATATGGTCAAAATGAACAATCTCAACAATTTAGACCTAATCAACAATATGGTCAAAATCAACAATTTAGTCAAAATCAACAATATGGTCAAAACGAACAATCTCAACAATTTAGTCAAAATCAACAATATGGTCAAAATGAAAGAATAAATAATAAAAAAAATGGATTTAATGTAATAAACATAAATGCAAATGAAAAAATAAATAATAATGGAAATAAGAGAATGAATCAACAAAATAGACAAGAAAACAGGGGTTTTTTTTCAACAATGACAGATACATTGGGAATAACAGAACAACAAAATCAAAAAAATCAAGAAGAAGTTATACAAAATACAGTATCAGAAAATGCAGTAATATTAAGTAATAAAAACATGATAAATTTAAATAAAAATAAAAATAATAAAAAAAATAATAATAAAAATCAACAAAATCAACCTCAAGAAAAAGGTTTTTTTAATACAATAACAAATGCAGTTGGTATAACAGAGACATCACAGGAAATTCCAAAAAATACTCAAACAATATATAAAAGTATAAATACATCAAAAAAACATTATTTTATAGGTTTTATGTTAAATAATGAGAATCAGATACAAAATTTAATTCAAATACAAAATAAATTAATAACAAAATATAAAATGAGAAAATTTTATAAAAATTGGGATCAAAAATTTGTATCTAGATTTGTTTATATGGGTTATTTAACACCAGATGTTGCTCAAAAATATATGGAAAAATTAATGAAAGATTTATGTATTCAAATAGCAAATAAATTTTCAAAATTAGTTTGTAAATATAAGAAAATATCACCTAAATTTGATAAATCAATGAATTGGGTATCAATATCATATAATGATGAAAAAGAATATTTAACAAAGATTATAATACCATTCTTAGATAAATATGGTATAAAACCAATTTTTCCTAATAGAAAAACACTATATCTTCCTTTAATTGATATAATCCATTTTAAACAATCTAATTTATCAAAACAAGATATAATAGATATACAAATTCCAAATGACACTTTTACAATTGATCATTTAAGTTTATTAAGTGGTAAACCTACACAAACAAAAATAGGTGGACAATCAATACATGATAGATTAGCATATGAAGAAGAAGGTAAATATTATTTTCCATTGAAAGTTTAATAAAAAATAAAAAATAAAAAATATAAAATAATAAAATAATAAAAAAAGAAAAATTTTATTTTTAAAGATAATAATATTATAAAATAATATTAATTAATAAAAAAATTAAATAAAAAATTAATTATTAGAATTAGAATTTTGTAAAGCTTTAATTAAATCTTTATATTCTTGTAATTCTTCTTCGGATAATAAAGATTTAGAATTAGGATTTTCAATATCAATAAAAATACCTTCATTATTAAGTTGATTAATAAAATCATTATTTCTTTCGGATTTTGATTTATCGAACATATTTAAAATAAAATTATAGAAAGTTTGATAAACTTCTTCAAATTTTTTATCACCAGTACCAAAAGGGTCTATTTGATAATTTAAAAGATAATTATAAATCCAAATATCAAAATCTTCAATATAATCATAATATAAGTCAATATTTTTGTTAATAAATCGATAAATTTCTTTTTTAATTTTTAATGCATTTAAAAATAAATCGGGACGTACAAAATTAAAAATAAATTGAATAGAATAAAAATCGAGTTCAATACTATAATTCATAAGTTGATATAAATCAATAAATTGAATATTATAAATATTTTTTAAATTATTACATAATTTTTCAAAAATAGTTTTAATATTTTCACGATTTGAAAAATCTAAAATATTTTCATTACCAATATTTTGGTATATGTTATCACTTGGTCTTAATCTCATAAATTTATATGAATTTTCTAATTTTAATTTTTGTTCATTTGTTAATTTATTTTTTCTTTTAAATTCATTATTATTTAAACCTTGACTACTTAAAAAAGCTTCATATGAAGAATTATAATTGGAATTTTCTTCAATATTTAATTTAACTTCATTAAAAATTTTTGGTTCTTGAAAATTTTTATTAAAACTATTTTCTATTTTAGATTTTTTCATAATACTGATTATATCTTCAGTTTGAAAATCAAATATTGGTTTAAAAGCAATAATACCATAATATTTTTCTATTTTTTTTATCAAACTATTTCTTATTTGAATATATTCTTTAAATAATTTAATAATAAATTCTTTAGTTTCACCATTATAATTATCATTAAAAATTTTTGAAAAGAATGGTGTTTTAGGTGAACTTCCTGTATAATTGAAAAGATTATTATTATTTGCAAAAAATCCATATTTTATAAAATTAGGGAAAAAATGATATCTACCTCCTTGTTTAAAAAAGAGTTGTTCAAGAGATAAAGGTATATTATCTAACAAAAAAGTAGGAAGTGCATTAGAATCACTTGATGGATTAATATTATATTTAGATTTATCGATAATGATAGTATTAAATTGATTTTTTAAAGAGTCAAGATTTTGTAAAATTAATAATTTAAATTTTTCTAATCTAAGCAATTCATATTGAATACTAGAAAATATATCTAGTGGTGTTTTTTTTGATTTTTTTTGAGAAGAATAATTTTCAAAAAATAAATCAGGTATGTGTGGAAAATTAGTAAAATTTTTTAATAACCAATTTTCAATTTTTTTTCTTTCTTCTTCATTTGGTCTTTCTTGTTTACTTCCATCTGGTCTTCCTAATGGAGCTTTTAAAATTAAATAATATCTATCTATAATTCTATCTGGTAAAAATGACATTTATTTATTTATCCTAATCTCTATATAGATCTTTTTTATTTTTTTATTTTTTTTTATCTTTTTATTTTTATATAAAAAATCAAGTTCTTTAAGTTGAATTATTTTTTAATTTAATTTTATATTTTTTTTTTTATTTCTTTAAGTACTTATAAATTTTACCTAAATGAAAAAGTACTTAAATAAAAAGTGAATATAATAAAATAGAAAAGATGGAACTTCAAAAAACAAAAGAGAAAGAAAAAGAAATTCAAGAAGAAGAAAATAGTATTCTTGAAAGTGATTATGATGAACAAAGTTCAGTTGAAGATGAAGATGAAGAAGATGAAGATATTAATATGACAATGATAACAACAAGTACGGGAGAGTTATATGATCCTTTAAAAAAGAAGAGGGGAAGAAAACCAAAACAGAAGGAGGAAGAGGAGGAAAAAACATTAAAGAAGAGAGGAAGAAAACCAAAACCGAAGGAAAATGTAGAGGAAGAAGATAAGACACCTAAAAAGAGGGGACGAAAACCAAAAGATAAGGTATATTCAGTAAATGAAGAAGTACAAAATGAAAATTCACCACAGATAGAAAAACAGGAAACAGTAATTTTGCATTTACCAATTAAAAAAGAAATTCAAGGTGAAAATGATCCTAGTCCATATTTAAAGAAGGGTATAAATTATTCAATGATTAGTAGTACATATAGTGTACAAGAAAATGTTAATTTAGAAAATGTAAAAATTATTCCTAAAAAGAAGATGGAAGATATATCAACTATTCAATACAATCCAAGTATGGATATACCTTCTAATAGTAATGAAAAAACAGAATATAATTTAAATTATAGTTTTCTTGATAATAATGAAGAAAGTGAATTTGAATCAGTATCAAATATAATAACCGCTCCTCCAGAGACAGAAGTAGAAGAAGAAGAGGATAAAAAAATTGATATTGAAACAAAGGTAAAAGAATTTAAAAATGCTCAAATGAATTATAATGAAGACGATTATAAACCAAATAAGGTTATAAAGAAAAATTTAAAAAATATTTTATACGAGTTTGTAAATTCAAATTCAGCAAATTCATGGCCTGAAACAACAAATACACATTGTTGGTGGTGTTGTCATCAATTTGATAATACTCCATGTGCTTTACCTGAAGTATATAGAAAAGAAAAGTTTCATGTATGTGGAGTATTTTGTAGTTTTAACTGTGCAGCATCATATAATTTTAGTAAGAATGATGGAGATGATATGTGGATAAGATATAATTTATTAAATTTGATGTATAAAAAATTGTATAATGTTAAATTTGTAAAAATTGGATTAGCACCACCACGAGAAACATTAAAGATTTTTGGTGGATATATGAATATAGATGAATTTAGGGAATCATGTTTAAAGATGGACCGAACATTTCAAGTTATAAAACCACCAATGGTTGCAATTATTCCAAAAATTGAAGAAAATATTTTATCAAAGGGTTTGAAGGTTGGAGGAGGTGTAAATGAACATATATTGAATAAGACACAGAATCAATTAAAATTAAAGAGAACTAAACCTTTAATGAATCCAAATAGTACACTACAATCATTTATGAATATTAAAATTAATTAAAGAAAAGTAATTAAAAAAATATATTTAAAAATTAAAAATCAAGAGATTTTTTTAAGTTAAATAATTTTATAAATTGAGTTTTTTATAAAAATAAATTTGAAAAAATAAATTTGTAAGAAAAAATTAATTTAAAAGTTAATTTAAAATTATATTTTCAGAGGTGAGTAAATTTTTTTTCTAACTTTATTATATAAGAATAATAAAATGTCTGACTGGTGGGCTTCATGGAACTACAATCAATTTAGCTGGAATGCTTATAACGAAACAACACCCGGCCAACCCTGGTGTACTAAAAAAGGTGATATTTATGTAAATCCTTA
>JACCDO010827638.1_pt1 | contig 21813 bp, 21 predicted proteins | sample 7446101 | NCBI WGS metagenome assembly JACCDO01 (sample SAMN15323440, study PRJNA562643) | freshwater metagenome | isolation source: river surface water | place: USA:Blue River Watershed | collected 2017-08-16
GAATCTTATGCTTTTTATAATAGAAAAACAAATCAACAAATTCATCACCCATTAAACTGAGGGGTATATGAACGATATATTTGCCATCGGAGATGTTCAGGGTTGTCATCAACAACTCAAGCAACTCATCAAACAATTACCCAAACAATCCAAGATCGTTTGTGTGGGTGATTTGGTTAATCGTGGACCTGATTCTTTGGGAGTGCTTCGCACACTCAAAGCCATGCAAGAAGCTGGTCAAGCTGAATGCATCTTAGGTAATCATGATTTGCATTTACTTGCCAGAGATGTTGGTATCCGTGGACCCAAGTCTTTGGATACATTGGACGATATTCTTCAAGCGCCTGATCGAAAAGAATTAATTGATTGGTTAAGACATCGCCCAATGGCTTTGTACAGTGGACAAAATAATTTCAATACCTTGTTTGTGCACGCAGGCATCTTGCCTCAGTGGGATGTTACTAAAACTTTAGAGTTGGCTCATGAGCTTGAGAAAGTGCTTCGTCATAAAAACTACGCTAAATCACTCGTAGAGATGTATGGCAATACACCTAATCAATGGAATGACAAACTTAAAGGCGCAGAGCGCTTGAGAGTCATCATTAATTCATTCACGAGATTGCGTTTTTGTACTGCCAAAGGCGTGATGGAGTTTGAGAGTAAAGAAGGTGCAGGAGATGCACCCAAAGGTTATATGCCTTGGTTTGAAGTTCCTGGTAGAAAAACTCAAGATACCAAAATCGTCTTTGGGCACTGGTCGACTTTAGGACTCTTAAAGAAAAAGAATGTGGTGGGTTTAGATACCGGTTGTGTCTGGGGTGGTCAATTAACAGCAATGTCTTTGGGCAAAAAGACTGAGTTCATTCAGGTGGCTGGATTGAAAAGACCTGTGGGGCTTTAATAGTCTCTGATTTTAGTAAAAAGTCGATTATTTACTGCATGAGTAGTTTTTTATTCTGTGGTTTCCTTCTTGACCACGGCATACCTGATCAAGGCATTTTTTCTAGCTTCATCGTGTTGCACAATGGGTGGTGGGTAGTCTCTACCTAAACGCACACCAGCAAGATCTAGTTCAATATCTCCCGCTAGCCATGGAGCATGGATTGTTTTTTTAGAAAGCTTGGAGAGTTGCGGTAAATATTTTTTGATGAATTTACCCTCTGCATCAAATTTTTCAGATTGGGTGATGGGATTGAATATTCGGAAATAAGGTTGTGCATCACAACCACTCGATGATGCCCATTGCCAGCCTCCATTGTTGGCAGCAAAGTCAAAATCATTCAAGTGATCAGCAAAGTATTGCTCACCCCAACGCCAGTCAATGCCCAAGTCTTTGATCAGAAAGCAAGCCACAACCATGCGCAAGCGATTGTGCATGTAACCACTTTGATTAAGTTGAAGCATTGCAGCATCAACAAGTGGATAGCCTGTTTTACCCTCACACCATGCTTTGAATAGCTTTTGTGCTTTGGCACCACTTTCCCAAACAATCTTGTCGTAGTCTGGTTTGAATGATTCATGACCTGAGGTGCAATGAGTCAATGCTTGTTTCTTTAATGCAGGAGCTAAGCGGGGATGATTACTCAAAATCATGAAATAAAAGTCACGCCAGATGAGTTCTGATAACCAAATCGTGGCTCCCATGCTGCCAGCCAACATGCGTTGATGCGCTTCGCGCACCAACGCTCTGATAGAAATCGTGCCAAAGCGAGAGTGCACTGATAAGTAGCTTGGGCCTTTCACTGCGGGGAAATCACGCGTAGCGTGATAGTGATCCATACGATCTAAAAATTCTTCAAACAACTGTGAGGCACCGGACATACCCGTGGGTAGATAAGATTCAATTCCAGTTGACTCGAACCCCATCGACTTTAATGATGGAAATGACAAATCCAGTGATTTTGGAATAGCAGCAAATCGCCCGCTGTCTAAATCTACTGCGTGCGCATCTAGGTCTGTTGCTTGTAACTTTTTGAGCCATGCATTTTTGAAGGGCGTGAAAACTGAAAATACCCCGCCTTGACCAGTGAGCACTTCTTTGTGTTCGAAGATCACTTGATCTTTGTAGCCATGAAACGCAATGTCTTTCGATTCAAGTGCAAGGGAAACGATGCGGTCACGCTCAATGGCTGCTGGCTCATAGTCTTTGTTGGTAAAAACAGCACTCACACCTAATTGAACTGCTAGCTCAGGAATGATCTCAGTGGCTTTGCCGTGACGAACAATCAGACCGCCGCCTTTAGCGCGCAGTTCTGAGTCAATTTCTTGAAGAGATTGCCAAATAAAATCAATGCGCCTGTCTTTTTGAAGACCACGCTCCAGCAAGTGAGTCAGGATGTCTGTGTCAAAAACAAAAGCTACCCACACTTGCTGGCATGACTGAACTGCCATGCGCAGGGCGTGATGGTCGTGAACACGTAAATCACGTCGGAGCCAAACCAAGCCTTTTGAAGCAGTCATTTTGTCACAGTTGCCTTGTTTGTATAGACCTTGGAGGTCTCTTAAGGTAATTTTTAAGCACTTTAGTCATTTTATAGACTTATTGAGTTATGGGTATTGGTGGTCTTAATCAGCCCAAATGGTTCATTTGAGATCTGGGTTTAATCAGATAAAATCCACTTATGACTCAAAAATCTGGTGATGTCAGTCACCTAGCCAATCAATTCTTGATTGCCATGCCTGGTATGGTGGATGACAACTTTGCTGGTACGGTGGTGTATCTCTGTGATCATACGGCTAGTGGTGCAATGGGTTTGGTAATCAACCGTCCAACGGATGTTGATTTGGCTACGGTTTTTGATAAGGTTGATCTCAAACTGGAAATCCAACCAAAAGCCCAAGAGCCTGTTTATTTTGGTGGTCCAGTACAAACCGATCGTGGTTTTGTATTGCATGAACAAAAGCAGGGTGAGCACACCACGCATTACAACTCATCTCTTCGTATACCTGGTGGCTTAGCTATGACCACGTCCAAAGATGTATTAGAGGAAGTTGCTGCAGGTCATGGACCTTCAAGATTTTTAATGACTCTGGGTTATGCGGGTTGGAGTGCGGGTCAGCTCGAAGATGAAATCGCACGCAATGGCTGGCTCAATGTGCCAGCTCCTACGGAAGAGATGGCGCATATTATTTTTGATACGCCTGATGAATACAAATATCAAAACGTTTTAGCGCTTTTAGGCATTGAGCAAAGCTTCTTATCAACCTCTGCTGGGCATGCTTGATGTCACAAACAATCCTGGCTTTTGACTATGGTGAAAAGCGCATTGGTGTCGCTGTGGGCAATACCATCACTAAAACAGCAGAGCCACTGAAAGTTATTCAAGAAAAAAACCAACAAGATAAGTTTCAAGCAATAGAGCGACTCATAGCAGAATGGCAGCCAGAACTATTGGTGGTGGGTTTGCCTACTCATCCAGATGGTGCGGAGCATGAGATGACTCAAAAATCTAAACGTTTTGGTAATCAACTCAAGGGTAGATTCCAGAAGAAAGTGGTTTGGATTGATGAGCGCTATACCTCTGTATCCGTCGAGAGTGGTAATGATGCCTTGGCAGCCCAACTCATCTTGCAACAGTATTTAGATCATCTATGAACTGGCATGGCCAAAATAGAGCAACGGAGTAAGATACTTGTATTAAATTTAATCAATAGATTTGATTGTTAAATTGAGTCTATTAATATTTAACTTTGAATGAAAGCTTATGTCATCCACTCCTAAAGCAGAAGATCTTTACCAAATTCTTTTAAAGCAATTAAAAGAACAGCAGGGCGTCAACCCTGATTTTCAATTGGCCGGATTGGCCAGTGGAGGGGCATGGATTGCTGAGCGTTTGGCCAAAGATCTTCAATTACCAAATCATGGTGTTATCAATGTTTCATTCCATCGTGATGATTACTCAGAGAAGGGCATTAAAGCCCTGAACAGTTCAGAGGGCATGTCAACCAAACTTCCTTTTGACGTTGATGGTGCTCATATCATCTTGGTCGATGATATTTTGGACACAGGCAGAACAGTTCGCGCTGCTTTGAATGAGTTATTCGACTATGGCCGTCCGGCCAAGGTTGATTTGGCCGTTTTGGCTGATCGCCACAGAAGACAGTTGCCGGTTGATGCTACTTTCAAAGGGGCTAAAGTAAAGTTGGCTGATAATCAAATTTTGGTCTTAGAGCAGGCTGAAGATGGGCGTTTTGGATTTACAACCGAAAAGAAGCAAAATTAGTTCACAAAGTTAATTAAGTAAGGTTAAAGACAAATTAATAGCAAGGCTCTAAAACACTTTAAAACCGATTAAAATACCAATCCAAGATGACTAAAACTCCAAGCCAACTTCAGCTCAATGACCAAGGTGAACTCACCCATTTATTGACATTAGAAGGTTTGTCTAAAGAGCACATTCTTCACATCCTAGATACTGCCCAGCAGTTTGTGGCAGTCAGTGATTCAGACAGAGAAGTTAAAAAAGTGCCTTTGTTAAGAGGTACCAATGTTTTTAACCTCTTCTTTGAAAATTCCACCCGTACCAGAACCACCTTTGAATTAGCTGCCAAGCGTTTGTCGGCTGATGTAGTCAATCTAGATATACAAACATCATCGACTGCCAAGGGTGAGACCTTGCTCGATACCATTGATAACTTGGTGGCTATGCAAGCGGATATCTTTGTGGTGAGACATAAAACCACGGGTGCTGCCGTGGAAGTAGCACAACATTTGCCACCACATGTTCATGTGATCAATGCAGGTGATGGTACCAATCAACACCCGACGCAAGGTTTGCTCGATATGTACACCATGCGCCATTACAAACAAGACTTCACCAAGATCAAGGTAGCCATCATTGGCGACATTGTTCATAGTCGCGTTGCTAAGTCGAATATACATGCGCTGACTACTTTGGGTTGTAAAGAGATTCGTGCCATTGGTCCAGAGAGTTTGCTTCCTAAAGATCTCAATATGATGGGCGTCAAAATCTTCAACAATATCGAAGAAGGTTTAAAAGATGTTGATGTGGTGATGACCCTCAGAATCCAAAAAGAACGCATGGAAGTAGGGCAGGTGCCTGAAGGAGATGCTTTCTTCAATCAATGGGGTCTTACTCAAGCAAGACTTAAATTAGCCAAGCCTGATGCAATTGTGATGCATCCAGGCCCAATGAACCGTGAGGTAGAGATTGCTAGTGGTGTGGCGGATGGTCCTCAGTCAGTGATATTGAAGCAAGTGACCTTTGGTATTGCAGTCCGTATGGCTGTGATGTCGATAGTGGCTGGCAGTTAAGTATCTCAATAAATTCCTGACTTTTGCTGTTTTTATTGAATCAAGGTTTCATAAAAGCTAGGTAAATTCAGTTAATGTAGTGCTAAATCAGTCACTTGCGTAAAGTCAGATGCAAAATTTTGATTAAGAATCAAAAGTTTAGTTCCTTTTATATTTACCCCTCTCCTTCTGATCCATGATGAGTTTATGAATTGGTTGGATTAGGTCCCATGCCTAGGTAAACCATCTGTTTAAAATAGGCTGTGAAAAAATCCCAAATCGATCGTGCTGTGAGAAAATTATCAGAATAAATTTAACTAAATAAATCATGATCTTAGTAACCGGTGGTGCTGGCTTTATTGGTGGCAATTTTGTTTTGGATTGGTTAGCCAATCCAGTGGCTGAAGGCATTGTTAACCTCGATAAGCTTACTTATGCTGGTAATTTAACCACCCTCAAATCATTAAGAAATGATGCACGCCACATATTTGTACAAGGCGATATTGGTGACTATGATTTGGTTCTTTCATTGCTCAAGAAACATCAAATTCGTTTGGTAGTCAACTTTGCTGCAGAGTCCCACGTAGATCGCTCGATTCATGGACCCGGAATTTTTATTCAGACGAATGTTGTCGGCACATTTAATCTTTTGGAAGCTGTTCGTGCCTATTGGACTGACCTACCTGATTCGGCTAAAACAAAGTTTCGTTTCTTGCACGTATCAACCGATGAGGTGTATGGATCATTATCTCCAATAGATTCTGCATTCTCAGAGACTAACCAATATCAGCCCAATAGTCCTTATTCAGCATCCAAAGCTGCTTCAGATCATTTAGTGCGAGCATGGCACCATACTTATGGCTTGCCTATTTTAACTACCAATTGCTCTAACAATTACGGTCCGTATCATTTCCCAGAAAAGTTGATACCTTTAGTTATTCTGAATGCTCTCGCTGGCAAGCCATTGCCTATTTATGGTGATGGTCAACAAATCCGCGATTGGTTATACGTTAAGGATCACTGTTCAGCCATTCGTCGCGTATTGGAAGCAGGCCAGTTGGGTGAAACCTATAACGTCGGTGGTTGGAATGAAAAACCGAATCTGGATGTAGTGCACACCATTTGCAGGATCTTAGATCAATTAAGACCAAAGACCGGTGGTACTGCTGCTGAAAATAAGTACGCTTCACAAATCACATATGTCAAAGATCGTCCAGGTCATGATCGTCGCTATGCAATTGATGCTTCAAAGTTAGAGCGCGAGCTTGGTTGGAAGCCTTCTGAATCGTTTGAGACGGGTATACAGAAAACAGTGCAGTGGTATTTAGATAACCAAGAGTGGACCGAGGGTGTTCTCAGTGGCTCTTACCGTGATTGGGTGAAAAAACAATATAACTAACCTAGTTATTTAAATCTCATATGTCATTTTCTTCATTTAAACTTTTAGATTCCAGTAAACCTATCTTGGTATTTGGTCGCGATGGCCAAGTGGGTAAGGCACTACAAGTTTACTTAAAAAATTTAAAAATCCCAGCAGTTTTTTTGGGACGTGATGAGTGCGATTTTGCAAGTGAAGATGCAATCATACAAATGTTAAATCGCTACCAACCTCAAGTTATCATTAATGCGGCTGCCTATACAAATGTTGATAAAGCAGAAAGTGAACGACAGCTTGCTTTTGCGGTCAATGCAAAAGCCCCTCAAGTTATGGCTCACTATATTACTAATGTGGTCCATGGAGTTTTGTTACATTATTCAACAGATTATGTGTTTGCAGATACTAAGACCACTGCTTATATAGAGACAGATTCAGTGGGGCCAGCTGATCAGTTATGTATTTATGGGCAAAGTAAATTAGCCGGTGAGCAGGCGATTGAAGAAGTTTTTAATTTGACATATAACTCTGGTCATGACGGACATCATGATACGTTTTCTAGGTATTTCATTTTAAGAACATCCTGGGCTTATGGTGATGGTGATAATTTTATTCGCACTATGTTGCACTTAGCTGGTGAGCGAGATCAATTAAAAGTGGTGGCTGATCAAGTGGGCGCGCCTACATCTGCCGAGTGGTTGGCTGAAGTAGGTATTCAAATCGCGAGATCCAGGGTGGAGTCTGGTATCTATCATGTTGTACCTGATGGTGAGACTTCTTGGCATGGTTTAGCTGTCTTTGCTATTGAAACTGCGGCAACTGTATGTAAAGGTATTGAGCTTAAATCTAAAAATATCTTACCCATACCCGCTGCAGACTATGTTCTACCAGCTAAAAGGCCTTATAACTCACGTTTAAGTAATATAAAGCTTAAAAAAGCTTTATCTCAAATTATCTTTTCAGGCCAATATCCTAAATGGCAAGAACAAGTAGAGGCTTATGTGAAAGAATATGTAAAAGCTTCTTTGAAGAATTAAAGTCTCAAAATTAAAGAGCGTATTTGTATATAAAAAATATGATTAAAGAATTTAACAACTTGTATCGTAAAGGTATCATTCTCGCGGGAGGCTCAGGAACTCGCCTCTATCCAGTGACTCAGGCTGTCTCGAAACAATTGATGCCTGTGTACGATAAGCCCATGGTGTATTACCCATTGACCACTTTGATGCTGGCTGGCATCAAAGATATCTTGTTGATTTCAACGCCTCAGGACACACCACGTTTTACAGAACTCCTGGGTGATGGCTCTCAGTGGGGTCTAAATATTCAGTATGCAGTCCAGCCATCGCCCGATGGTTTGGCTCAAGCTTTTATCATTGGTAAAGAATTTATTGGTAATCATCTATCAGCTTTGGTGTTGGGGGATAATATTTTCTACGGCCATGAGTTGGTCAATCAATTGCAATCTGCGAATAATCAAACTTCGGGTGCAACCGTGTTTGCTTATCATGTGAATGATCCTGAGCGTTATGGAGTGGTCGAGTTTGATAATTCTTTTAAAGCTTTATCTATTGAAGAGAAGCCTTTAAAGCCAAAAAGCAACTATGCTGTCACTGGCTTGTATTTTTACGACCATCAGGTCTGCGACATTGCAAAATCTATCAAACCAAGTGAGCGCAGGGAATTAGAAATTACAACTGTGAATGAGGCTTATCTTCACATGAATCAGTTACAAGTAAAAATTATGGGTCGAGGTAATGCATGGTTGGATACTGGTACACATGATTCTTTGTTGGATGCCGCCGGTTTTATTGCTACATTGCAAAAGCGTCAAGGTCTGATGGTGGCCTGCCCAGAGGAAATCGCTTATCGCAAGGGGTGGATTAGTTCGGAACATTTGCTCAAGTTGGCTGCACCTTTAAAGAAAAATGCTTATGGTCAATATTTGGAAAAAATCGTTACGGAAAGAATTTAATGCCAATTACTATTACTCCTACAGCTATATCTGATGTATTAATCGTTGAGCCTAAAGTATTTACTGATGATCGTGGTTGGTTTTTTGAGTCTTTTAATGAAAAAGAGCTTTCTGCCGCAATTGGTAAAAAGATTAGTTTTGTTCAAGATAACCACTCATTCTCGATAAAAGGCGTATTACGTGGCTTACATTATCAGCTCGAGCAAACGCAGGGTAAGCTGGTAAGAGTGTGTCAAGGTGCAGTCTATGATGTGGTCGTTGATTTGCGACAATCATCCCCCAGCTTTGGAAAATGGGTTGGCGAAGAGCTTTCCTCAGAAAATAAAAAGCAAATATGGATTCCACCAGGCTTTGCCCATGGATTCTTAACTCTATCTGATGGGGCTGAGTTTTTATATAAAACTACTGATTATTGGAATGTTGCTAGTGAACAATGTATTTTATGGAATGACAAAAATCTGGCCATTTCTTGGCCAAAGATAGATGTTGATTATGTGGTTAGTAATAAAGATAAACTTGGCATGAGATGGGCTGAGGCTCCTAAGTTTAAATAATACCATCTCCAAAATTCAGATCATTTTGATTACTTTGTATAAATAATTGATTGATTTATACAAATCTGTAAATGATTTATATTTAAGGAAAGCAATGCCCGACCGGTCGAAGGGCGCTTTTTTTACTAGCTGACCAGATTTTTTAATGGGAATGTAATCTAATCCAGCATTCGGACTATCAATACTGATTGTAAATAAGTTTGTATCTTCTGTGCTACTGACTGTGTGTCGGATGATGGGATTTGAGGAAATATTCATATAATCATCTAGGTAGTTCAGTTCACAATAAGGCATCGCAAATAATCCCGCATAGTCAATATCACAGCTTTTTTTAATTAAAAGACTATAGAGGTCTCCAGGGCATCGTCTGGAAGTTTCAATTAACCAATAATTAATGTTGTCAGATATGAATTGAGTGTGAATTAATCCATCATTTAAATGAGCTAACTTTGCATATGATTCAAGCCAGTTGCGCATATTTTTTTTGATACCCTCATTGAGGTTCTGTGTTATGCAGGATGTATTAACTTGATAGGGATAGATGGTGCAGTGCTCTTCAACAAAAAAATCAATAATAATTTCGCCATTCTTTATAAATGCGGAGTGACTAAATAACTGACCAGTTACAAATTCTTCGTAGATATCAGTGTCAGTATCATCCAATAAGTTAAGTTCAGAAACTGACATAATTTTATTTATGCCTCTACCGCTGTATGAGTCGATAGGTTTCTTAAGGATTGGAAATTTGAAAGAGCTTAAATCCGATTTTTTCGAAGTATATCTAGGTGTTTTAAATGAGTTAAGAACGCAATATTCCCTGAATTTCTTTTTATTATTAAATATCTCGGTAATGTTACCATGATCATATCCTGGCATATTAAGCTTTTTACCAATATACGAGCTAGTGCTAAAAGAGATATCAGTACATCCCGGAACAACATAGTCATATTTATTTGTAATGACATAGTCTAAGATCTTGTCTTGATCAGCATAATTTGCAATTAAAGAGGAGTCTGCTAATGTGTGGCATGGGTCATCTTCACGATTACCGCAACTGGTAACATGAAATCCATTTTTTTTAAGGGCTTGTAAAATAGGAATGACACTAAAGCTTGCATCACATAAAAACACTTTTTTTTCGAGTTTTTTCATTGAAACACTCTAGTTATCCAGGTAAACGATTTGATCAGTCATCGATGATCGTTGAATAGCTTCTGTAACTATTAAATTTTGCAAACCATCATATGCTGAAACTCTTGGGGTTTCATTGCCGTCAATTAAGTTGATAAAGTGTTCAAGCTGGCATTCAAGAGGGTCTTTTTTATCAATTGAGATAGAAAATTCCTGTGGTCGAGTCCACCAAGATTTTTCATTGATGTCTTTGTATTGATATATTTTCATGGTGGGTACTTCTAGCGTGCCATTAGTTCCTGCAATCGTATAACAGGGCACATATTTAAAATGTGGGTAGGCTGTGTTTTCACCGCTTGTCATTTCCCAACTATGAACTGACGCAGCAGTATCCGAGAGAATAAAGGTTCCTAGCGCACCTGACTTAAAGTGCATATTGATTGAGACAGTATCTTCTACAGCAAACCCTCTAATTTTATTTGAGCTAAAAGAATGCACAGCAGATATTTCGCCGCATAGTATACGTAAATTGTGAATCTCGTGAATTAGATTAATTAATATTGGGCCACCACCAACTTCTTTTCTCCATGGACCAGATAAGAAGTAATCGTTAGGCTTGTAGAACTGAGCGGAACCCATAATTGAAACAGGTTGACCAATTGTGCCGCCTGATATTATAGTTTTAGCGTGTAGCATGATGGGGCTGTGAGCTCTATGATGCCCAATAATTAATTTGCTATTGCTAGTAGATTCAATGATGTCAATTAATCGTTCTGCTTCTGGGATGCTATGAGAAATTGGTTTTTCAAGCAGAACAGGAATATTATTTTTAATGCAAGCTATGGCTTGGTCAACGTGATATAAATTAGGGGATGCAATGATTACCCCATCAATCGATTCTTTTTTAATTGCGTCCCCGATGGTGTGATACAGCTTAACATTGTTTTTATTAGCTATTTCATGGTCGTGCGGATGATCTGGAGCAACTATTGCTTTCAAGTGGCATCTTGTATTTTTATTGATTAGTTCAATATGCTTTTTGCCAATTAGGCCTGGACCAACAACTAATATTGCTTTGGAATTTGGCATTTTAGGCATAGCTTTTTATCATTGAAATAATTTTATCTTGCGCTTGTGTTTCAAGCTCTGGATAAATTGGCAAGCATAATATTTCTGATGATACTTTTTTTGAGTTGACCAAATCTGACGTTATTCCTAGATTTTTGTACGCCTCAAAATCAGTAATTAGTGGATAAAAATATCTCCGGCAAAAAATATTCTCATCTTTTAGATTTTGGTAGAGATTGTCTCTAGAGATACGATAATTAGACCTAATTAATATTGGGTAATAAGAAAAATTACCCTCTTCATAAAAATTAACAACTGGAATTTCAATCCCATTAATTTTCTTAAGACCGTCGTTGTAATATGCTGCAACTCTTTTTCTGGATGCAATGTTCTTTTTCACATGAAGGAGTTGTAAAGTTCCAATGGCAGCATTCAGCTCAGACATTTTTCCATTGATACCAATTTGTGAAACTGTAGTTTCACCTGTAAATCCAAAATTTTTAAGGTTATCAATATTATTTTTTAGTGCTAGAGTATTCGGAATAATCGCACCACCTTCGAAGGTATTAAAGACTTTGGTTGCATGGAAACTTAACACGGAGAGATCGCCAGCATTTAGGATACTTTTATGATTGACAGTCACATCAAAAGCGTGGGCAGCATCGTAAATGACTTTCAGGTTGAACTTTTCAGCAATTTCTGAGATTTCAGCAATATTACATGGTAGGCCGTAGCAATGAACAGCAAGTATGGCTGATGTGTTTGGGGTGATAGCTGCTCTAATTTTCTTGGGGTCAATGTTAAAAGTTTTTGGGTCAATGTCGACAAAAACCGGTTTGATATTGTTCCAAATCAAGGAATTTGATGTTGCAACAAATGAGTATGGTGTCGTGATAACTTCATTTTCAATATTTAAAGCCTTGAGTGCTGTAATGAGGGCAATGGTTCCATTGTTGAATAGTGATATGTTTTCGATGCCCAAAAATGAGCATAATTCTTTTTCTAGTTTTTGATGATATGGTCCGCCATTTGTTAGCACCTTCGATTCCCAAATATCCCTTAGCAAAGGAATGAGCTCCTCAATTTCAGGCAAGTTTGGCTGGGTGACAAATATTTTTTTAGGCATTTTGATTTATCGTATCAAAAAAATCATTTGCTTCTTTAAGAAATTGAGCGACATTATCTGCATAAGATTTCTCAATTCCTTTATATCTATCTAACAAGAGCGGTCTTGTACTTTCGGCTTTGTATAAATTTTCAAAACCATATGCAACACCATAACGATGATCTTCCTCTGGGATCCATTCATCTTCCGAAACGCCAGCATCCGGAATTACTATGGATTTGCAACCGCATAGAGCGGCTAAAAATGAAAAAGTACTATGACTGTCATAGCTAATAAAAAATTCTACTCTTTTGAATATCTTGGCAATTTCATGATGTTTCATGCCGTCAATTAGTATTGAATTATTTAAATCATGAACTATTTTTTTTGAAATACCTTTTCGTAGCAGATATGCTGAGCCTACTCTTTCCTCGGCTACCCCATCTAAGTTATATAAATTAAGAGGAATGTGAAAAATTTGAAGGAAATTTTTTGAAGTAGTTGAACCAGGGTATTGAAAATCTTTAAACCAAGGCCCAATTCGAAAATATAATTCGTTTTGCCCAAAAAAAATTTTTTTAGTATTTTTGCCAGTATTAGGGTCATACCCTGGATTATTAAGTAGCCAACGGATAACATTTTTCGCGCCCAATGGGTTTCCAAATGTAATCTCTGGATAGAGAACTATCCATTCATCTGTGCCAAGGTTATTTGGGATTCTTTTTAAAACGCTAGTCTTGAAGCTATGATTTAACTTATATCGTCTAAAAGGCTCCCTTAAATGTTTTTTAATAAATTTAAATAAAATACGCCAATAATTAAATTTATTGAATTCAAAGTTGTCTACAAAAGGGAAAAGGTAAGCTTTACCACCTTGTTCGTTTATAAGGCTGCATAGCTTATGTAAAGCAATGGCACCACCATTATTGTCAGAGTATGATGGTGCGCAAATTATAATTTTCCGTAGCATGATTTAGGTCTTAAAGATTGCTACTAACAATTTAAGTTTGACTCTTGAAGTTCACAAAGGATATCACGCTACGTATACCATTGATTGGTTCTGGTAAGTCAGCTCTAATGATCAAGTTCAATTTTTTTAAATTATAAAAAGGTATGGTGGGGTACATATGGTGTTCTATGTGGTAATTCATTTGCCAATACAAGAATGCCCAAAATGGCTCAAGTAATACAGTTCTGCTATTTAAGCGAAAGTCGTTGACACCAGTTTTCAACCCAATATGCTGACTTAGGGTTAATGATTTATTGATAAATGAGCATATAAATGGAGCTAGGGTGACACAAAGAATTAATGGTAATACATCAAAATAAATAAAAATTATAACGAGACTTAGATGTCCAAGAAGGATTGTTCTTGCAAATAAAACAACTTTTTTTCTTTTGTTGCTACCCAAAGGGAATAGTTTGGGTCCCCACTCTCCTTTTATAACGTTAAAGCTATTTTCAGCAACTATTTTTATGGTTCTATAGATGTTAGGCAGGTCAATTATGAGATACCAGAGCCAAGACCAACCTTTGATCCCTGTTTGAGAGGGGTTGAATTCGCCGTCCAATTGATTGTGCATCGTATAGGCATGGTGCATACGATGACTTTCCTTATGGTAGAAGAGATTGTTCCACATTAAAAACGAGTAAATCGATACAAAAAAAATGTTCAACGATTTTGTTTTAAATACTGTTTCATGTAATAGCTCATGCCCTGCGCCACACCAACCAAGGAATCCGAAAAAGATTCCATGGCATAGAAGGAGTAACATTCCTAAAATGTAGTATTGCTGAGCAAAGCAGGCATAAGTACTGATTCCTGTCAGCAGGATTAAAGTCAGGTGAAGGGTTGTGTAAACAATACCGTGAATATTGTCTTTTCTTGAAAGCTCACGTAAATCTTCTTTATTGATTACAGTTCTGTACCAATAAATTTTTTTATCATTTGCTTGCATAGTAATTTTTGTTATTTATTACTTCTTTTTTACTTCAATGTAATAAATTTGGTCGCTCCCTTTAGGGGATTCAATTTCAAATACATCGGTAATCATTAAGCTTGCTTCTTGAATCATTGATTCAAAGGAAGATCGATTTGAGCCTAGCGCATTTTCTTGAATAAGGATGACTCCATCATCTCTTAATCTGGATCCAATGTTTTGATAAAACTCTCTGTGCACATTCCAGTTTTTATCTATGTATATGCGGTCTTCTATATGTTTTAACCAGTCGCATTCATTCAGAAAGTGTGGGGGATTTGATACAACCAAATCAAATCCTTTTGATGGTAAATTTTTTACACCATCTAAACAGTAACAATCAACTTTGTCGTGCAGATTGTTGGCTACAATGGTTTGCTTGACTGCTTCATATGCTGGGAGAAATTTATCGGAAAGACATAATCTTTCTGTTAGATCGTGCGCTAGTAATGAAAACCCAATATACCCTGGACCTGAACAAAATTCATACGTGTAATCAAATTTTTTGTTATATCTTTTTTTAATTACGTTTATGTAGTCTTGGCCAAAGTCCATGCCCCCGCCATTTAGGTTGCTTTGATAGTAAATATCGATACCGCAGTATGTAATGGTTTTCATTTTTTAATCTCTAGTGGGCTAAATGTTATTGTAGTCTAATCGTTGGATTGAGCTGATGTTGTCGGTAATTTTTGTCTGTAAAGCTTCCCATTCACAAACAAATAGTCAAATTTAAGGGCTTTGAAACTTTTTACTGCGTGGTCAATATTCTCTACGAGTGGCTCTCCCGCCACATTGAATGAGGTGTTAACCAGCACTGTTGGCTCGCCGAGTTTTTCAATTTCACCTAGCACATTATATAAATAACTCTCGTTATTTATTAGCTGCGCTCTTGCTGTACAGTCTGAGTGTGTTACCCCTTTAAGAGATGGGTCGGTCACCCTATAGGTGTAAAGCATGTATATTGAGTTGTCACCATTATTAGGCCCAGAAAAATATTTAGTGAAATCGCAATCTCTAACTAGGGGCGCTAATGGCCTCCAGTTTTCACGATTTTTGTGGGCATTGATTTTGTCTCGAGTTGACTCAAGTTTTGCATGTGCGATGATTGATCTATTACCTAGGGCTCTGGGCCCAACTTCTGAATATCCGTCCGTGTGACAGAAAATTTTTCCGGAAATTAATTCGCGAGCATAAAACTGAGGAGTGCAGATGATTTCCTCTAGATCTTGATGAATCGATATGTCTTGAATTTTGTGATTTGTGGATCTTGGAGGGAATGCGGGTGATCTATAGTTTGGGTCTTTGTTGATCGGGAATTTTTTGGTATGCAAGCTTGTGACATAGGCTGCAGCACCTATCGATGTGCCCATATCTGATCCTCCAGGTAGCGGATTTAAAGAATGTGAATGAATAGTTGCTTGTAGTTTGCTGTTAGCTGGACAGTTAAGTGAAAAGCCACCTACAACAGGTATGACATAGTTGATAGTAATTGAGTTGCTGATAATCTCCACAATTGGTGCAAGTACAGATACCCAAATATTTTCAACAAGAGCTTGAGTATTCGCAGCGATGCCAATAGACAAGTTTTTATTAGGGAAGTTGAATTCGTACTTTTTATGATCTGGTCTCAGAATGGGGTTGGTTGATAAATCTTTTATTTGATTGCAGATTTGATTTAATACTTGATGGAAGTCAGATGCCGATTCTTTCCGTGACTTTTCCGCCATTTCTAAGATTGTTTTTTCAAGGCAAATTAGATCAGCGTATTTTGGAATGCCATATGCAGCAAGCCCCATTAATTTCCCTGGCGCTTCTGCTGCTTTGAAGCCAGCCATTTCTCCCATAATTTGGTATAGCTGCCCAACAAAGAGATTTGGATCTATTAGGGGATAAATGGCATTATTGTGATACAGAAAAACTCCGCCAGAGTTATATTTAATATGGGGCCAGCCGCCATCATGGCTTATAACTAATGTTGATTCATCTGAATTTCTATAGAATGCCCCATAAGCCGCATGAGCAATATGGTGCGGAACAAAATACGCTGGTTTTGAAATATTATTTATAGTAATTTCGTATGGGATAACTCTCGAATAGGGCTTGAAGGTCGTGCCCAGATCTAGATCTTTAAGATTGCTACTTAAAAGTTCTAGGTTGGCGGAGCTTATTCCATTAAGGCCATTTGGTACAGCATCGACTGGGAACGCTTTTTGTTCGACAGATGGCAGTCTATTTTTGTGACTTTCGTAGTCATACCATTTATCTGTACCAGCTGATTCTAAAGTAGTGATAACTTCAAGATTTGGGTGAAGCTTGTTTGCTTGGTTATGATCCATCTCGTGGATCTGAATGTCGCCAGAATATTTTGCTTTATACCATTGCGTTCCCACAAGAGCAACAGCATCAACTTGATTTAAGTCGGTTTGATGCTCTAGCAAAAAAGATATTATGTCTGTTGAGAGAATGCCTACATGGTGTTTCAAACGAGAAACTCTCTCGAGCTCAATAAATCCAACTAGTTGATTGTTTACAATTAAACTTAAACTTGCATCGTGTCCGAAGTTAATTCCAAGAATTTTCATATTAGCATTTCCTAATTTATGCACAGATTCGTGATTTTTTATTTATATCCACGTAAATTCGCCATTTTTTCTATGGCCATGAATTGACATGCCGTGTACTTTCACCTCACTGTTTCTCCAAATCTTTTCTTGCTTTATCTTATTTACTTTTGTGAGCTTTCTTTTTAGCCAAGATTGATTGAGTAATTTATAGTTGTATCGATTACTTAGCCCATCATTTTCTTTTAAACCTCTTTCTAACTTCATAGCGGTTTGTGTGATCGAGCCATAATGATGAAGCCACGCTGCGCCGGTCATGGCTGTTTTGATATTTGATTTCTGTGCCTCATTGAAAAACAAGGTATCTTCATAACCAAGTAGTTTGGGGGTGGGTTGGAAGTAACCTATATCCATCCATACTGATTTGTGAACTGCTAAGCATACGGCATGCTTAGCACCAATTCTATGTACTTGACACATTCTCTTGCGGGCATCTTTTTCAAAAAGATCAAAATCATAATCAAGCGGCCCTTCAATTAAAGCTGGGGAAATAATTTTTGCCTGTAAACTTTCAGCTGTATTAATTAAATGTTCAATCCAATTTGGAGAAACTAAAACATCATTATTCATGATGATGGTCCATTCGGATTGGATAGCGAGCGCACCTTGATTCCATGCAGTGCCGCAACCCATATTTTCCGAATTAAATATTTTTTCGCCAACTGGAAGATTTTGTAAATATTCTCTGGTGCCATCAGATGAGCAATTATCAACAATGACAAGTCGATTCATCGGAGTGCCGTGCTTGATCATGCTGTCGATACATTTTTTTGTGTATTCGAGGCTATTGAAGCATGCAAAAGTGATCGTAAAGCGATTTTCATTCATGGGTTAATTATGCCACTTTGCTAGAATGACTTAACTTATATAAAAAGGTGTAAATTGATACTAGTTACTGGAGCAACTGGGTTTATTGGATCTCACACAAGCATAGAGCTACTTTGCGCTAATTACTCTGTTTTAGGCTTAGATAATTTTAGCAACTCTAGTAAAAGTGTTTTACCAAGAATTGAAAAAATCACAAATAAATCAATGACTTTTGTTGAGGTGGATATTTGTGATGCTGAGGTCCTCGGGCATCTATTTGAGGAATATTCAATTGATGCCGTGATTCATTTTGCTGCCCTGAAGGCTGTGGGGGATTCAGTAGCAAATCCAGCTTTGTACTATCAAAACAATCTAGTGGGGCTAATTAATTTACTGCAAGTCATGAGAAGGTTTGAATGTAAGCACTTGATATTTAGTTCCTCTGCGACAGTTTACGGACTAGACAATAGTCCCCCGTTCATTGAAAGCATGCCCAAAAATCCCATTAATCCATATGGTAGGACAAAACATTTTTCAGAAGAAATGATTAAGGATTTCGCAAATTCTTGGCCTGACTTTAGATACATGTTACTCAGGTATTTTAATCCAGTGGGCGCTCATTCCTCTGGTGAGATTGGCGAATCGCCTCAAGAAATACCCAGTAATTTAATGCCTTATATCGCTGATGTCGCGAGTGGCAAACGTGAAAAATTATATGTTTTTGGCGGAGATTGGCCTACTGAAGATGGCACCGGTGTTCGTGATTACATTCATATTCAGGATTTGGCTAACGCGCATGTGGCTGCTTTGAAAAATTTAACTAGTGGTGGTCAGTCCCAAACTTTAAATATTGGCACAGGAAATGGATTTAGTGTGCTAAAGCTTTTGCATGCCTACGAGAAGGTTTCTGGTAAAGCAATTCCTTATGAAATTGTTACAAGAAGACCTGGAGATGTGGCTATTAGTTATGCAGACGTTTCTATGGCAAAAAAAGTTTTGGGCTGGGAAGCTCATCGAGATATTTATAAGATGTGTGAAGATAGTTGGCGGTGGAGTAACTCAAATTTATAAGAATGGGGAGTGTTTACCATGTGGGAAAGAGCCATAGATATTTGTATTACTACATACAATCGAAATCATCGTTTGATTGAGACGATTGAGAAACTATCTTTGCAAACTGTTCAGTCATTTAATTTGATTATTAATGATGATGGTAGTAAAGAGTTGATTGATCCAAATTTATATCCTGCTGTTACCAAATATATTTGGAATAAAGATAATGGATACCATCGAGTGGCACGATTTAATGAATCTGTTTCCATGTGTGTCTCGCCTTACATCATTTTGTTAGATGATGATTCTGTTCCTGATAATGAATTTTTTCTTGAGGAACATATCAAGGCCCTTCACGTTCATGAGTTTAGTAAAGGAAGTGTTCGTTTTGGTAATGGTAAGTTTGCAACTGGATGGTTCAGTACCGCTAATATAGGATTCAGGAGATCAACAATTAATCGTATTGGTCTGTTTGATATGCATTTTGATGGCCATTATGGGGCTGAGGACATCGACTATGGTATCAAACTAAAGAATTTGGGTTTGGATGTTTACTATAACGAAAAGGCTCAAGTTAATCACAGTGACCCAATGTACTTGGATGGTGATCGTAGTGAAACCGTTGTTGGTCATAATTCTGTGGTTATGAAGCGCAAGCATGATTTGGATCCCCCTCCAAAGAAAAATATATTTAGTCGAGCATGGAAGAGGGTTCGCTTTGGCGTCAAAGGCTTGGGAAGAATGCTTGGGGTAGTGAAATACTAAGTTATTTTCCGTAATCTTTTTATTGGGTTCAGACTCAAGCAATATATTTTGATGATTAACTTTAAGATCTTCATCAGGATTTTCGTCAGTCAGATAATTTTTATTCTTACAATTGCCATTGGGTGCAAAATATAAATCTTTATGAAGATTTTGATCGTTAAGTTATCCTCTTTGGGTGATGTTTTGCACAATTTGCCCGTGGTTTGGGATCTACGTGCCAATTACCCAGCAGCCCAAATTGATTGGGTGGTTGAAGAAGGCTATGTGGGGCTTTTAGAGCCACTGAAGACTATTGCTTCGCCATCTGGTGTTTCTAGCGTTGGTATCAATAACATCATTCCCTTGGCGTTTCGTCGTTGGAAAAAAGCCCTAAAGCGAGGCGAGTTCATCCGCAGTATTCAGGAATACATCGCTTTTAAAGAACAATTTAAGTCAGGGGTGTTTGCTGACTATGACTTGATCATTGAAACCCAGGGTTTACTGAAGTCAGCTTGGGTCACACATGTAGCCAATCCAAACAAGACTGCTTCAGTCTTTGGTTTGGCCAATCAAACCGAGTTTTCTGGTTACGAGCCGTTGGCTCGTAAGTTCTATACAGATTGTGTGCAAGTGCCGTTTCATTGTCACGCAGTGGATCGTTCGCGTTGGGTTGCTGCATCCGCATTAGATGTGCCTGTTCCAAATCGGATTGTTTCACCCCCTCAGTTTTACCCAGATGCTTATGTTCAGTCTTTGGTAGATGCTGCCAACTTGGGTTTTGCATCGACTCGTATTGATTTGGGCTTTGATGTGAGTAAACCTTATGTGATGTGTTTTCATGCAACGGCGGGTAAATCAAAGAGATGGTCTGTTGATCATTGGATGACTGTGGGTAAGGCATTAGTCGCCAAGGGCATCCAGGTGATATTACCTTGGGGCAATGATCAAGAAAAAGAAGTCAGCACTCAAATTGCTAGAAAAGTTTCTGGAACTTATTCTTTGGTGGGCTCAAAAGCGATTGTGCCGAGTGCCTTTTCAATCGCGGATGCTTTTGGCTTGGTGGCTGGTGCCAAGATGACGATTGGTGTGGATACTGGCTTGACTCATTTGTCTGCCATATTAGGTATGCCAACCATTGAATTGTATTGTGATTCGCCTCGTTGGAAGACAGAAGGCTATTGGTCATCCAATATTCATAATCTGGGTGATAAGGGTCAACCTCCAACTGTTGAAGAAGTTTTAGCACTCATTCCTTGATTTCTCTTTTGATTTATTGCTCTGTTATTTATTCCTAAGCTGACATCATCTTTTTATATTTTTTATTTATTTGGCAACGGATGACCATCGTTGCTATTGCAATCAATTGACAAAGATACCATGACCAATTCTATTTTTGTTACTGAATTACCCCTTGAATCCGCTTCGCAAGTTGCTTTGCGCATTAACAACCAAATCGCCACAGAAATGAAGGTTCGTCCTCAGCAAATTGAGGCGGCGGTCGCTTTGATGGATGAGGGTTCGACTGTACCTTTTATTGCCCGTTATCGTAAAGAGGTGACTGGTGGCTTAGATGACACTCAGTTGCGTGGCATCGAAGAACGTTTACTGTATTTGCGTGAATTAGAAGATCGCCGTGCTGCTATTTTGAAGTCCATTCATGAGCAGGGTAAGTTAACGGATGCTTTATTGAAATCAATTGGGGCTACTGATACCAAGCAGGCTTTAGAAGACCTTTATTTGCCATTCAAGCCTCGTCGTAGAACCAAGGCGATGATTGCTAGAGAAGCTGGTTTAGAACCCTTAGCGCGCGCTTTGATGGCTGATCCGAAGCTAGACCCTCAAGTTGAAGCAGTTAAGTATATCAACATTGATTCTGCTGCTTATGCAGCACTCAGTCCTGAAGATTTGAAGAAGTCGCAAGCGGGTGATGAGAGTGTGAATGGCGGTGTGCCATTCGTGCCGGATATCAAAACCGCTTTGGATGGAGCTAGAGATATTTTGGCAGAAGAGTTTTCCGAGTTGGCACCTCTGTTGGCCAAGTTACGTGAGTTCTTATGGTCACAAGGTTTGTTCACGGCCAAAGTGGTTGATGGTAAAGAAATGGCTGAGGAAGAAAAGTTCCGAGATTACTACGCTTACTCTGAACC
>JACCDO010004817.1_pt1 | contig 21805 bp, 12 predicted proteins | sample 7446101 | NCBI WGS metagenome assembly JACCDO01 (sample SAMN15323440, study PRJNA562643) | freshwater metagenome | isolation source: river surface water | place: USA:Blue River Watershed | collected 2017-08-16
AAATCATATCGTTAGATTATATTGTATATTATTTGATAAAAAAATAAAAAAATAAAAAATTGGAAGCTTTATATCTTAACATTATTATTACAAACCTAGAGACACCATTTATACGAAAGTTTATACATATAACATTCTATCGTTCAATCGTTGAATTACTGTACTAATGTAATCATTTATATACATGGAACTTTTTACATTTCAGATGATAACATACCCACAGCTCTAAATCTATCTCCTTTGCCCTTACCAAAAGAAAAAGAGGGCCCGGTCTTAAAATTAAGTACTTTATGAACATCATAAACAGCACCAGGACCAGCAGCTGATAAATTTTTTTCTTTCCATCTACCCGCTATAGTTATCGATGGTCCTTTTGGTAATGGTGGACAATTTACATCAGCATTAGCACCACATCCACCCCCCGCATTCAATGGTGGTCTATTATCACAATTAAATGAAATTCCTTTATTTTTTTCTGGACCCATATAGTAACATTTCTCAATCTGATAGATAGCACCAGGTGAGGGCGTTTTCATAGCCATTGACTCTCTTGGTGCTGCACCAAATCTATTACCTTTACGAGCAATATATTCTGATATATGATCATAACAATTTCCTGGATTATAACTACCTGGACCAGTTGAACGCTTTTTAGCATCAGGATTTTCTGCATCCATACCTTGTCGAACTGATGATGAAAATATTACATCTCTAGTTAAACTTGTATCAGGTAATTTATAAACAACATCAGATACATATTGAGCTCTTTGCCAAGCAAATCTTTCTTCAGTTCCAAATTTTATGCTACCATCCGGTATTGGACCATATCTAGTCACCTTTCTACGCCTTGGAGATGACATATATACGTAATTAAGTCACAGGTAAAGATTTGACTTCTCTTGATGTTCTCGAAGCTACTTTTTTCGTCGAAAAATTCAGCGAAACAGGAAGCTGATATCTTGAAGCTTACTGTTTTCGTCGAAAAATTCAGCGAAACAGAAGGCCCTCTTTACCCTCTCATAAAAAAGGACCCATGTTGCCATCTCCTTTTAAATAGTTACTGACTCTCGCTTTACTATTAAATGCTCACTTATAATCTTAGTAATATTAAACATCGAAAGCTTAGATGAAATTATTCATATATAGTATATCTTGAATATTGAAATATTGTAATTGTTAATTTTTTCTTAGTTAACATTAATTTCTTCTAATTACAAGGTGTGTGGATTACAAAGTATTAAAATGTAAATATGACTGTTGGAACTTGATATCCGGCACAAATTCTCGATTCACTGCTATTTCCGACTATTCTCCTCTCTGGATTCTCCAATGTCCTCATTGGACGCCTCAACGACAGAAATATGTCCTTCAGTCGGTATTGACATGTCTAGTTTTGTCGACCATGATATAGATATTGATAGTGCTTATATTAAAATCAATAGTATTAATAACGATGAACTGAGATCATCTGGTCATAACAGTCCACAGATTAATTTAATTTATAATATTAGTCATGGCGATAATAAAAGTAAAAGCAGTCCTCTCATAAAAAAGGATAATACTGATAGTTTAGCATCAGAGGTTGATTTATTTAATGCATCGTATTCTAGACATGCATCAAAAAATAGAAACCTTAATAGTCCAACAAGAAATATTAATAGTAGTGATAATGATACGACAGATGATGAAGCATCTAAGAAACAAAATTCATCGTCAGATATTTACGTATGTAAAAAAATTAGGCGATCTGTTTTATTGGCTTTTTTGGAATGTGATCCAAATAAAAGAGGATACATAACAATGACAGAATTTCCACAATTTTTACGATTATTAAATATAATATCATTATCTGAAGATGAAACAATGACTAAAACTTCTAATGAATTTATACAAAATGCATTTCTCCTGGCAACAAAATTGAGTGATACTAAAGATGAAGAATTAAATAATAATATTTGGTTACCAATATCTAATAATATTAATATTACATCTGAAAATATTATTTCTATGAAAGATTCTTCAATGCTTGAAAGTGATATACCATCAAAAGTTACATTAAATGGAGCAATATTATTAATTAAAACATCATATGGTTTAGTAAAAACTGAAAATAAAGCTTGGAATAATGTTATCGAGGAGTTGAGGCACCGTAAAATGATGCACAAAGATATAAAATTATCAACATATCATCGCTATGAACATGATAAAGCACCAAATGATATAACATTTAGTGCTCAATTTACATCAAATGTATCAGAATTATATCAACAGCATAAGCAAAAAAGACTAGATAATTTATATCGTGATATTGATAATGCAATTAAATCAAACGAAACATTTCAACCTAAAATATTCAAATTACCAAAACCAAAAATTGGTGATCGTGTTAATGTTTTATTAGAAAATAACAAACAAGGTAATTTACCTGTTGGAAAAATAATACATATTAATCCTGAAAATGGGACTTATGACGTTGACTGTGATAATTTTGCTATTATTAAAAATATTAGTCCAAGTCGTGTACAACACATAATTTATGCTGAAAGATTAGCGACACCATTAGTTGAAAGATTACATAATAAATCATCTCTTCACTCATCGCATTTTGAAGACGATAGTAGTCAGTATGTAAAAGAGAAACGATCATCTGAACAAATTGAATTTGAAAATTGTACATTCCAACCGCACAGATCTGTAGACGATTCAATCTTTATCAGCGAAAGATCGATAAGGTTAAGTAATTTACAAGGTATAAGAGATGAATCAGAAGAAGATAATGTAAAATCACCTATGAAAACACGCAGGAGTTCAATTATATCAAATGCGAAGAATGTAAAAATACCTAAAAGTAACAATATAAATAACAATAAAAGTAACAATAATATGGTTTCAAGGTCCATAAAAGTATCACAAACACCAACTAAAGGAAATGTTATTCAAATGAATCATAAACTATCAAATGCTAAATCTAGTCGTAGTAATAGTACAAAAAATATAAAGCAATCAAAAGAAAATTCCACTTCATCAACGATTAGTTATCAAAATTTAACAAATCCACTTGGAATGAAAGATAATATTGCCAAAACTAATAGAGATATTATTATGGATTATTTAAAAGAGGAAAGTAGTGATGATGAAGATGTTAGATTATTTAAAAATGAAGTAGGTGGATATTATGACCCGGCGGAAAGTATGATAAAATATGGTCCACCAAGTAAAGCTGGTATACCTTTATATTTTTTTGACAAAGACGCACCACCATCATTTGAACTAGGAACTCACTTAACTACTATTTCAATACCAATACCTTCCCCCCCATCAGAAAAATTGTCTGTTTCTGGTCCTAGTACAAATGACATAAATGTCGTACCATTTGCTCCAATATTACCTGATTGGGCATGGTCAAAAGGTGGGGATCCTAATATTAATAATACCACATCAGAAGGTACAAAGTTTCAAAGAGCAGTACAAGAACCGAAAAAAGAAGCACCCAAAGCTAAAGGTTGGCAATTAGTTTTAGAAGAAATGGCATCTAAGAAAGGTGGATTAAAAAAAGCTGCAGAAAAAGAAGTTGTAGAAAAAAAAACTGTTGGTAAACTTAAAAAAGCACCATCAAAAGGACCTCGTCGAGCTTCAATGGCTGATGTCATTAGTGAATTAAGTTATACATTAGCGAAAATGAAAGGTGAAGTATCATCTGATTCTCATGATATGGATGATGATCATGCTTTAAGCGATAGTGAAACAACTTCAAGTAATACTGGAAGTGCTATAAAGCCTCGTGTCGAAAAGTCTATTGATACCACACCGAAAGTTGCCAAACAAGTATTACAAACACCAGAACCATCCAATACACCTAAAATTCCAGAAGTAGTGCAACCTGTTTCACCTGTGAAGCCTATAATTGTTGCAGTGACAAAGCATGCACAGTTATCAAACAAAACCTTACCACTTCCACCACCATTACCTACTACATGGCCACCATCTAATCCATTTTCAATTATTCTGAATGTTGCCGTTAAAGTAGAGCCAAAAAAAAATGATAAGTCTGTGGAATCAAATACTTTATTAGAAAAGCCATTACTTTCAATATCTAAAATTGATGGCAAACAAGTAGCTACATCATCGCTACCAATAGGATATTATTTATCTGGAGTTAATCCTGGAATGATATCACCAGGACAAATTTTACCAGGTGGAATAACAACTGCTAGTTTATGCAAAATATTAAATAAAGCGTTCCAATCAACCCAATCAACATTAAAGAATGATACGACTACTCAACCAATTAATGTGGTTGACACATTAAATGATAATAATACTCAAAATGCACTAAATTATAACGATGTTAAAAATGCGGATGTGAACAAGACTATAAATTTAAGTAATAATGATGAAATTAAAATATCATCTGAAAATGAATCAATATTACCACCGCCACCACCTCGTAGAGTATCTAGTAAGATCTCACAACTATCGTCAGCTTTATCATCAAACCAATTATTTGGTACTGACAATAGTAAAAAATTAGTCGGTGCATTGTCAATTTTTACACCATTTAAAGATGCGAAAGAAGAAATGTCTTTTATTGACTCAAATTATAGTAATGGTAAAAGCGAAACAAAATCATTACATAATTTAAGTACAAACACAGATACTAGGAATACCCGTTATGCTGACTTACCATACTCACCTAATGATTCAATTGAGTATAATAAAGTTTTATCCACTACTATAAATAATGGATCACAGACTGTATCTCGAAGTAAATTAACAGTAAGTGATTTACCATTACCCCCAAATTTTCATGCTAGCATAGAGCGAATGAAAAAAGCCAATCAAAAAAGAGATCAACAAAAAGAATTAGAACTAAATTTATCATTACGTCATTACGAGGTTCGCCCACCACCAAGTCGAACTGAACATGAGGATTTTAGATTACATTTAGATGCTAGGAAAGATTCAAGAGATCATTTACATTATCAAAGTAAACGACTTAAAGATGAAATGGTAGAAGACCATGCAAATGGCTATATACCCGAATTTAATGATACTACAGCATCAGAGTTGTTTATTTCCTCATTGAGAAATAATGACAAAACAAAGTCTTATGAAGCTAAGCATTCTAATGAAGCAAAATCCAGTGATGAAAAAACAATATCAAATGAATCAAAAGGTAAGCCTAGTGAAGTTAAATCTAATGAGAAGAGCAATAAAAATAAAAAACCTTCACCAACTAAACCTAAAGGTCCAGTATTTTGCAATGTTGCCCATGATAATTTGAATAAGTTACGTGAAAATAGAAGAATAAAACGAGCTATTCGACAGGATGAAGAAATTGAAAAAGAGAAATTATACAGAGAATTTATGTATAAAGAGTTTCAAAAAACTGCTCGATCTGTTGGATATGATTCAAATATGAGACGTCATCCTCATGAAAAGCTTTTTGCAAAGTATAATTACGATATTGATATAATTCATCAGGCTGCTTCAAAAGATCCATATTTAGCCAAGTATTTACCACAATATTATAAAGATAATTCTTTTTCGTATACAAATATATATCCTGGTGATATGATGATTGATTATGATCCTACTTTATCATCTGAAAATATTTCATTTGAAGAAACAAAAAAACAATATAATTTTTTTTAAATTTGTTTATATATACATCAAATTACACATATATTAAAATTATTTCTAATTGCTACCTCTTCCAAGAGAACTAGATATTGTATTAAACAATTTAATTGATCCGTCTTTAATATTATTTGCTGCAGCTAAAGCAGTTGCACTAGCTTGAGCAGGTAATATTTTAACACTTGATGAATGCAATTTATTCTGTTCACTAATAGACGTTAATATATGATTAATATTAGTCTCTAAAACCATTCCAGCCATAATAATTTCATCTAAAATATAATTAACTTTATCTGAATGAAATATTAAATCTAATTCACAGACATTTTCAAAACATTTATCTAATGCTTCGACAAATACTTGAATAAGATCTAATATACCTAAATCTGATTCCTGTTGATCAACAGCAAACACAAAATATAATGTAGCATAATGTCGATATATTATTTTAGTAGTATCTCCCCATTCAGGTATCGATCCTTCTAAATAATTACAAAATGAATCAGGTCGTTGGGCAACCTGCTGAAATACTTTACGGATTACTGATTGTTGTTCATCTTCACTTGTAACACTTTGATAAAATTTAACCAATCGAGGCTTTCCAAAATTATTAATTATTAATATTCCCTTAATCATGATTATGTTTGATCGTGGGGTTTTGTTATGTCCCCCAAAATTTTGGCAATGGTATATTTTTACCCTGCTGGTCTCGGGAGAAGTCTATTTGTATGAATCTAAATTTTCTACTGTGTTATATACAATCAACTGAATTCATCAGACATGTTTTGATAACATTTCTTTGTACATAATGAAATGTTGATTAACTGGGTCTGCCTCTAAAACCTGCGATCCACAGGGCCGGCACAAAGATCTTTTGTAGTTACAATTACCAGGTACAGTAGGAAGATTGGCAGTAAGAGAAATAGTGTGTGAAGATCAATGTTAACATATACTTGGCTTTTATTTGCCGCAGTAGCAGCAATTGCGTCAGCAAAACTAAATTTGCAAGGTTATGCGTCCTCATTTCCAGCTAAAGATCATGAATTAGGTTCTTGGAAAATGATAGATGTTGAATCAAAAGATTTAAAACATCATTTACAAACTAAACATACTTTTTATATTGCTATGAAGTTGAGAAACAAAGAGTTACTTCATAATGAGTTGATGGATATTTCAGATCCAAAATCAATGAGATATGCAAAATATTATTCTATTCATGATATTAAGAATAATTTTGGTCCAACAGATTATATTAAACTAAAAATGGAGAATTTTTTATCAAATTTAGATGGAATTTATGAATTTTCATTAGCTAATGATATGGTAAAAGTAACAGCATCAATTGAATCAATTGAGAATGTATTTGGAACGAAATTACGATATTTAAAACGTGAATTAGATAGTAAAAAAAGTTTAAAAGCCGTTGAAACATTAACAAAAGTTCCAAATGATTTACATGAACATATTTCCTTCATTTCACTGAATAGTCCTATACATTCTCTTCAAGCTGATGCCTATGAAATGAAAATAAATAAACAAAATAATAATTTAGTAAATCAAGTAATGGAAGAAATGGAATATAATGTTAGTACATATCAAACTACTGCATCAGCTGCATTAATTGGCTTTACTCCAATTTGTCCATCTAAACCATTAATTACTGATTGCGATTATAAAATTACTGTTACATCATATAATAGTAATTATACATACTCTTATTTGATTAATACAAATGGTCAAGATTTTTCACTAAAATTTAATGAAAATTTAATATGCACAGAATCAAATACTGGTAATAGTTGTACCATTAGTACCAACTGCACATGTCTGGCAAAAATCGCACCATTAGATAAATATATTCAATTACGATTTGAAGTTTACGCTATACCAACTGATTTGTCTATAACTTCATATACAAGTATTGGAAAAAGTTATTTGCAAGCATTAACTGATACAGCAACACCTGAATTTTTAAAAAATTTATATAATGTGCCATTAGGAATTTCAGTAAGACATGGAAGTAATCAAAGTGTTGCTGAATTTTATGGCCAATTTTATAGTAATTCTGATTTAGAATTATTTTTTAGTAATACTGGATTATCTGTTGAAAGTATTCCTGTTTCAAATGTTTATGGCGATTTGGTAAATGATGAATCAAATCCTGGTTATGAAGCTCAATTAGATGTAGAATATATAATGGCAATGGCAACAAATGCTGATACATTTTTTTATTCTATGGGTGATTTAAATCCTTATGACTCATCTAATGAAGGATTTTTATCTTATTTATATGTTGTTGGTAATCAGACGCATCCACCATTAGTTCATTCATTATCGTATGGTGATGTTGAAGCTGCTGTATTTAATACAACAAACCCTGATGCATACGAATATGGTGAAAGATGTGATCAACAATTTGCGCTTATGGGACTACGTGGCTTGACTTTACTTTTTTCAAGTGGTGATGATGGTGTTGGAAATTTTGTTGGACGAACAGATCCAGCACTTGCTTGTTCACAAACATGGCCAAGTTGGCCAGCCGCTTCGCCCTACGTTTTGGCCGTAGGCGGAACACAAATGACATCAAATTATAATCCTGTATGTGGAAACTCATTTAAAAGTAGCATGTCACTTCCTCTAGATATGCAGTTACAAGTTGATTGTAGCGGTGAAGCTGAAACTACTTGTTCAGCAAGTTTTGGTGGTGTGATAACATCTGGTGGAGGATTTTCTAACGTTAACGCGCGAACTCTTAGTCCATGGCAAGAAGAAATGGTTAGTGCATATTTATCAAATTATTCGTCATCATTACCCCCAAGTTCATATTATAATTCAAATGGAAGGGGTTATCCAGATGTTGCAACATATGCATCCAATTATTTTATAAATATTTTTGGCGCGAATACTTTAGTTAGTGGTACTTCAGCGAGTGCACCGACAATGGCTGCAATGGTGACACTTTGGAATGATTTAAGATTAGCATATAATTATCCGAGCCTAGGTTTTATTAATCCATTTCTTTATTCAATTGCTAAATCAACACCTGAAGCATTTCATGATATTACCACTGGTGATAATGCATGTGGTGTTGGAGATTCAATCGAAAATATTTTATGTTGTACCTACTCTTTTCATGCTCAACCGGGATGGGATGCTACCACTGGTTTAGGTAGCCCTAATTTTGATGTTATTGCCAATTTAGTACTTAATGCAGATAGTTATTTTCCTGCACTTGGCGCGTATCCAGATGGAACTACTACCAATGATAATAATGACGACAGTCATGATAAAATGACGAGATCAATTGCTATAGCAGGATTATTTTTTGCATTATTGTCATTTTTATTGATGATTTATAATATGTTTAGAAATAGAAAGACTACTAAAGATTCATTATTGAATAGTTCAACATTTTATGAGATTAATACTAAATGACAAGTAAGAAGTCATAATATAATATACACTGAAATAAATGCTACAGATGATAAACCAAAATAATATTGATTATGAGTTTATAAAATTAATGAGAAATGGGATCCAATTATTAGGTATTGGCATTTTCCATATTGCAATATTTTTGATGTTATATATATTAATTAAATCAAACCTATATGAAATATCTGCAATACTTAGTGGTTCTGATTCATTAGAAGCATTAACAGTTTCTAATCCAATTCCAGTTCTACTCAATCCAAATGAATCTAATGTATAATTTAATTGTGTATAAAATGTTGTATTATTACTACTATATGTCCCCATACTAATACCACTATCAACATTTGTGGCAGCAATTAAATCATAATCCCATATAGAAATATTATTAACAGTCCATTTTGCGATATCAACAGACAATTTTAAATTATGCTCATGTAATTTAATAGAAAATAAATTTATAAAATTGGCATACTTGGATGCATCTGTTGTTGATATATTAACTGTAGGCTCAAAATCTAAATTATAACCGCTATAATGATTTAATATTGCTTCACTAATACACTCATTAATAAAAGGTTCAGGATTATCAAATAATTCCAACATCCAGTCTATGAACTCCGGGTAATGAGGATAAGATGATAGTAATGGATATGTTTTAATATTCATTGCTAAAATACGATCATTAACAATTGTTAAATTATTATCTACAAGTTTTGAGTTAGGTCCAAGTGTATATTTCTCAAAACTAACAGCATTGATCAATGTTTTTAATGAATCTAATTGTTTTAGATTGTCTTCAATTTCTTCAGAAGTTTCATTACAAAATTCTAAACATAACCATGGCATAATTGATTTATGAGCAACACTTTGAACTAGCACAAGGAGTAATACAATTAACGAGAGACTCATCATCCTTACCAATTGATTCCAGAAATGGGCTAGACTACCAATGAGTTGAAGGTAGCAATTTGTACAATTATTTTTTTTGGAAAAGTTTCCGAAAAACACAATACCTAAGTACCAGTCTGAAATGGCTCAACAACAGCAACCACATAAGTTTGGGCTTGTAAAGAAAATGGGTTCCAATACAGTGCAACGAAAAGTATTAGATTCAGGTATTTTTAATGTTGATGACGATGGAGATAACACCAATAATGATTCATTTGGAAAGTTTCCATATAAACCGAAAATTATAGATAATTCAATAGATATAACAACCAATTCTTCTTTAGTTGAAGATCCTAGTGTATTTGACTATGATGGTTCCTATGATACATTTAAAAACAAATCAACTAAAGCAATATCATTATCAACTAGTAATACATCACAACCAAAACAAGCACAATATATTAATGATTTATTGAAATCAGCAAAAGTAAGAGAATTAGAAAGAGAAAGAATATTCGAAAAGAAAATAATTAAAGAACAACAAATGGAAGGACAGCAAGATGAAACTAAATTTATAACTTCTGCATATCAGAAAAAATTATTAGAATCAAAGAAATGGGAATATGAAGATAATATAGCTGATGAAATTGATAAAAAAACAGATGTTAGAGGTAAAGGTATGGAAGGTTTTTATAAAAATTTACTAACTAAAAATATTGCACTTGGTAGTGATATTGCTACTAGCGCATTAAGTGCATACACATCTGGTAGTAATAGACAACAGAAATTAATAGAAGAAAATCAACTAGATCATATAAATGATGATAATTATAGCAATAATAACAATAGCAAATTTGACAATAATATTGTAGAAAATAATGTGACGAAAGAAAATTCCAATAAAAGATTATTAGATACAACATCTAATGATATTCAACAGAAGAAGAAAGTTATAATTGAAGAAAATGTAAATGAAAATGATATTGAATCTACAAAAATAATAAATACCACTACTATAAATACAAATCATGATACGAAAGATATTATAATACTATCTGCTAAAGAAAGATATTTAGCCCGAAAAAATAAATAATTAAAAATAAGATATTAAAATAATTGTTCACATAATATACATTTTGGATGAAGTTTTAATTCTTTACATAAATTGAGATTCAAAAAAATTTTCATTTCGTTGTACCATAAGCCTAACTTCCATATCATTGACTTTTTCACGTAAAACTTTTAATTGCTCAGTAATAGCCATAACTTCTTCTTTTCTTTTACTTTCAAGTGCATTCAATTTATCGGTATACATTTTTATCTGTTTTTTACTATCTTTACATGCATTTTTACGTTTTTTAACATGGTCTTTAATATTAGCTGAAATTGCTTCATATTCTCTTTCTTTTTGTATAACTTCATTTCTAATATCATTAGTAAATAATTTTAATTCTGCTGCTGATGTTTTCTCCATTCTTTCACGTTGTAATTGAGCTTCAGTTACTAATTGTTCTAATCTTTCTTGTAATATTTTACGAGCAATATTAGCTTCTTTTTGACCTCTAATAACTATATCTGATGCAACTTTAGCATTATGTCGTAATACTAAATAATCACCAGTTATTTTTTTATGATTCTTTTTAGATTCATCAACACTTTCTTGTAATCTTGTTAAATATTGATTAATTCTTTCCGCTATATCATTAACTAAAATAGATTTATTCATTTCATATTCAATTTTTAATGCCTCAGTTTGAGCTATTAAATTATATACCGAGTTTGTTGTAGCTGATCTAAATGCAATTGATTTTTGTAATGCCGTTCTTAATTCATCTAAATTTTGATTTGCTAAAGCTTTTAATTGTATTTCACGTGATTCTTTATTATCACCTTCATCATCATAAGGTTTTGTCGCTGCTACTAAATATTTTAATGTATGAGCTTCATAGTATCCTTGTAATCTAGCACTATCAACCAACACTTTCATAACACCTAAATCAGCTTTAGTTTTAATTATATTTAATTTTCTGGTAAATATTTCTGTATCTAATGAATCAACAACAGCTATACTATTCAACCATCGTCTTCTAGCTTGACCTATCTGTAATATTTCTTTTTCAATTTCAGGTAATCGACTTAATTTAACTTCATATTCCTTCTCAAAATCATATACACGATTGCGAGCTATTGATAGAGGATCCATTCTTAAATTTATTTAAATGATTTTTTTTTAAAAATTGCAACTTTTTGTTTCCCCTCACAAAATATAGATACTATAACACTTTACTACAGCAAAATTAGAACGATATTAACTATTACCATCTATTTATATATTAGCGCTGAATATTTGATAAAATTGATAATTTAAAAATGTATACTTTGGTCTATATTAATTGAATTTGAGCATAGTATAGTATTGTATTGTGGTTTATGGTTCTTCAACATCTATTCTATTGTATTCACTATTTTATTTGTATTTTTTTCTCAAATTATGATTAAACGTTGTTGTTGGATTAGTAATATAACAGATTCCGGTTTTTTTGCAATTTTGCTAATGAAATTATTAGTTGTCGAATGAAGTAACATTATAGTGGTGACAGCGACTAGGCTTAATCGATTATGCATAGCAAAATATCAAACTGAAAGGAATACTGTGAGTAATGTCGAAGAAGGGTCATTTACCATTTCCAAAACAACCAACAGAAGTACCACCATCAAGTCTATCACCTAAGAAATATACAGCAAATACATTCCCTGTAATAAATTCACAAGAAACAATAAATGAAATAATAGTACCTAATTCGACACCAATTCAAAGTAATATTGATACTGTAGTTGAATCAAGAGTTAAAAGTAGATTAGTAAGAAATCATCAAGGTAGTAATAATTCACTTGACTTCTTCTTACCAATTGATGAAAACAATATAACTAATGAAGGTTTCGAAGTCGGACTAGAAAATTTAGGAAATACATGTTTTATTAATTCTAGTTTACAGTGTTTATTACATATAAAACCATTTATAAATTATTTTATGCATACAATAACCAGAAATGATGTCAAAGATGATACCAATCCAAAAAAAGGAAAACTAGCAGCATCTTTTACCAATTTAGTTCGTGAAATAAGTTTAAAAAAAAATAAAGGTTTGTATGTTTCACCTATAAAATTTATTCAAGTAGTATCAAAATTCGCACCACATTTATTAGATCATCAACAACAAGATTGTCAAGAATTTTTAAGATTTTTATTAGATGCAATTGCTGAAGATTTATGTAAAACATCTCAATTAAAACCTGTAAATACTGATTTATGGTCGTCATATAATAATAGTGAAATAGATAGTAGTACTACTGAACCTTCTAATAATTATGATAGTATTAATAATAGTAATAATAGTAATAATGGTAATAATAGTAATAATAGTAATAATAGTAATCTAAATAATAATAGTTTACCAACAGTGAAATTACCTGATGATAATAACAAAATTAATGATACGAAAAGTAAAAAAGGAAATTTAAGGTTTTTAAGTAATTCATTGGCATTTAGTCATAATAATAATGATGTTACTCAGGATTCTATGGAAGAAAATTTATCGAATAATATGAAAACATTAAATATAAGTAATAGTAATATTAATAATAATACTGAAATTAATGTAATCAAAAGTCTTCAGGAACTATCTGAAGATGCATGGGAAAATTATTTAAAATTGAATAAGAGTATAGTAACAGATATTTTTGCAGGTCAATTACAAAGTACAGTTACTTGCACAGTTTGTAGTCACAATTCATTTACATTTGATCCTTTTTTAGATTTATCTATACCGATAGTAAAAAATAACAGTACAAGTAGTCCATCGAAATCAGGGGGAATTTATTTTCCATCTATAGCAGGATCACGTAATGATAATAATGAAAATTCTAATAAATGTTCATTAAAAGAATGTTTAGATAAATTTTTATCAGAAGAAATATTAGATGGTGATGAAATGTTTACATGTGAAAAATGTAAAATAAAACAAAAGTGCACGAAAAAGTTATCAATATACAAATATCCTAAAGTATTAGTTATTCAAATGAAAAGGTTTAGGTATAATAGTGTTAGTCGAGATAAAGTTAATACTAATGTAGATTTTCCTTTTGATAGTTTAGATATATTTCCATATATCAGTAACGATACACAAAAAAAATTAAATAATAATCATCCAATGTATGATTTATGTGGATTTTCAAATCATATTGGTTCATTACACGGTGGTCATTATGTAGCACATATTAATGTATTTGATGAATCTAATAAATCACGTTGGTTATGTTTTAATGATGCATCTATAACTAATGTTAAAGATATAAAAAGCATAACTAGTTCTGCATATGTATTATTTTATATCCTCAGAGAATAAATTATTGTATAATTTGTTAATAAAATATATTATTGTAGTCTTTGGTATTATGTCTTCGCTTATTTTAAATATTTCTTTTTTATGCTTTTCCATTATATTTATCTAAATTACCAAATTTTCTTTTTAAACAATTTTCAATTTCTTTTTGTCCCTCATTATGTTCTGGTGATCCAGCTCTTGTATTACATTGTATTGAGTATTCTAATGATATAATATAATGAAACCAATATGATGGAATATATAAAACTTCACCAGTTCTAACAATAGTATCAATAGCATCAATTTTATCAAAATTATGACTTTTAGCTTGATTAATATCACTCCAATCAATAATAGAATGTCTATATGATGGATGATTCACATCATCAATTATACCTAACATACTACATGCTTTTGGTGGTGCTAATATATAACGTTTTGTTCCTTTAAGCATTGCAACCATATTACGCCCAGAATCATAATGTGCCTCAGCAATTATTCCACGCATACCAAAACGACATTGTATACCTTTATTTGCTTTTGGACTTTTTAAGAAAAAGTTGCTTTCATCAGAAGAGAATGAAGGTAAATCACGTGATACAAAAGTTCTTCCGTTATCTCTAGGAGGTGCATTTGTCATAAAATAATGATGTATAGAGTCACTAGATAATTTTGTATCATCAGCATGATGCGCTTTTTTTACCCATTCATCAAAACTCATTTGTACTATAGATGTTGGAGGTTTATAACCTTTTATACTACCTTTTGATTTCCAAAACATAAAATGATTTGATGTAGATTCTTCTACATGACTTGAAAATCTACCTCTTAATTGACTTGATAAATATTCATCATTCCATTTCAATTTAGCTGCTTCAAATTCAGGAACATTATATACTTTAAATGGTATTTCAGCATCACGAAATTTAAATGCAATATCACGTTCAATAGGATTACTATAATTAAAATGTTGTAATGATTCTTTAAATGTTGCAGGAATTTCAGGATCATCTGGACCCCAGTTAGTTACTATATTTAATAATGAATCATATACAGGATATGAATTGTCTGTCGGAACAGCAGAAAGTATTGTTGGCCACATAATATTATTATCTTTTTCATAACCATTAGATGGATCAAAGTTATCTGGACCTAAATTATTAATAAAATCACCTCGTAAATTATTTTGCACCTCATTACTACTATTATTATTTGTATATTTAACATCTGATATATAGAAATATACACCTACTAACGATAATGAAACAGCACTAAATATTATTGACAAAATTAGACATTGTATATCACAAAAGGTTGTTTTAGATTTCTTATTATAGTTTGAACGCATAGTTTTCAACAGAAAAAATACTATTACTTTAATTAAAAAGTTACTAGACAGGAATTAGTATTTAGTTGTTAGTTGATTTGATGTCTGAAGATTATAGGTTATCTATACGATAAAAATCCCGAGAATCCGAAAAGATCCCGGATCCGGATATTAATAGACACCTATGAAAACTCTTCAATATAATTTAAAAAAACTAGACTTATTAATCATTTAATAAAAGTCTAATTTATTATTTAATAATTATTGTATTCATAGAAAATATAATTTAAAAAAATAAATACGATTTACATAAATTACCATATTAATAAACATTAAATTATTGTAATTATAATGAATAAATAATTTAATTATTTTCATTTATATTTATTTTTAATGATAATTAAGTCAGTTCCTTTTTTGCGTTGGCGCAAATGGACAGTAAGTGCGTGCGTAAACCAGTAATAGCCGTATTTGCGTAGTCAAGTTAAAATTTACAGTTGATCAACAACGTATACAAGATTTGAAGTCGTTAATACTATTAAGTAGATAGTTATAAATACTAATCTGTTGTATTGTGGTGAGTTATAATCAATTCAAATAGTTCTACAAATAAGCAAGTACGTAGTTCTTATTGACGATAATTACATTAAAAAGTATATCATTTAGTTATCAAAATCAATAAAAATACCTTCAAGTCACTACACAGTGCATTAAATTAAGATGTCGTGTATAAAATTCGTCATATTTACATGTATATTTGTATTAATATCAAATGGTAAATCGCTAAATATTATTCTATCACTTTATTTTAACTTATTGTATATATATTTTTTAGTAGTTTACATTGAATCATTTACATTGAAGAATATTATGAATAGTAATATTAATATATTTAGAAAGAAAATAGTTTTAAATGCTAGTCCAAGAAATTTAGAAGTAGGTGATTTAGGTTCATTAAATTTTCCAAAAGAGTTGACAAAACATGAATTATTATCAGCAGTAGATGAAATAGCATTAGCAAAACAATATAAATTATCAGTTCATGTTAAAGCTCAACGTGAAGTAATGTCAGCTGAATTTGGTAGACCAGCTACTGAAGAAGAATTAGCAAAATCATTAGAAATTAGTTTAGATCATTTAACTTTAATTCAAAATAAAGGTGATGATGCTAAAATTATATTAGTTCAAGCAAATATGCGTTTAATATTTCATATTGCAAGATTTTATCGATTTCGTGGGGTATCATATCCTGATTTAGTACAAGAAGGTACATTTGGATTAATGAAAGCAATTGATAAATATGATCCAGATCGTGGTTTTAGATTTTCAACATATGCATCTTGGTGGATAAAACAAGCTGTATCACGTGCTATTGCTGAAAAAAGTCGTATTGTTAGATTACCAGTTCATATACACGATTTAATGTTAAGTGTATCAAGAGCTGAAAAAGCTTTTTCTATGCAACATATGAGAAAACCAAATGCACAAGAATTAGCTGAACAATTAGCATTACCATTAACAAAAGTAGAATTATTAATGAAATGTGCACGTGAAGTAAATAGTATTGATGAAAGTGCATATCAATCACGAGGTAAAATGCAAACAAATAATGAAATACAAGTGAAAGATCGTTTAATATCACAAACAGCAGAACCAACATTTATTAATGAAAAAAATTCATTAAGAACTGAATTAAGACGAGCAATGGAACATTTATCAGAACGTGAAGCTCAAATTATTGAAATGAGATTTGGTTTATATGATGGTAATGAAATGACATTAGAAGAAATAGGTAGAAGATTTAATGTTACTAGAGAACGTATAAGACAAATTGAAGCTAGAGCATTATCTAAATTACGACAACCATTTAAACAAACTGATTTTAAAAATGTATTTGATGATCAAAATCTTATTGAACCAGAAATTTCATCAATTTCAGAGACATTAGTTGATATATCATTATAATACTATAATAGTGATTGAAATAAAAAAAAAATGTTATTTTTGTAATATAAGATAATTAATATATATTCAATATAACTTATATTTTTAATGATTTGCTTGTTTCATACCTAAACCCATCATAACACCATCTTTAACAGCTTTTGATTCACTTACATGATCTTTATCAAATTGAAATAATTTTAAATCAGTATTGGGTGGATACATTGAAATATTTGAAACTTTAGAATATAATTTTTTTGCTTGTTCTAAATCTTGCATTCTCATAAATATTTCAACTTTTTGTGCCATTGATAATTTTTCATCTAATCCTTTAACAAATTCTTTAAAGACATGACCTTTAGCACGACCTTCATATTCAGCTTCCATTAATTCATTACCACGACGAATTTCTAACAATTCTGTTCTTTTTTGTTCTTCTTGAATAGCAATTTCCATTTCTTTAATACGTACTTGATTATCCATTTGTTTTTTTTGTAATTTTACTTGATTATCTTTCATAGCCATTTGAACTTCTAAATCTTTTTGTTTTCTCATTACTTCATTATTTTGTTCTTGAATTAATATATCTGATTGACGTGCACGTAATTCATTTTGTTTTGTAACATTTGTATGAATATCTTGTTGTAATAATTCTTGTGTTTTTGCCTCAATACATGTATATTGAATAATTTGAATATCTAATATAGTAATACCATAATTTTGTAAATTTTCAGAATTAGGTTGAACACTTTCTTGAGCAATTTTAGAAAATTTATTCATAAATTCACGTAATGTTGATGAACTAAAACGATCTAATAAATCATTTTGAATATTATTTTTAATATATTGATAAAATTGTATTGGATTTAATGAAAATTTTTTAACATCAATTATTTGATATGATACTCTTAATTCAAGATTTAATACAACATTATCACTTGTACGAACATTAAATGAATGTGATAAAAATGTTGGTAATGTTGATAATATATTTAATGTTTTTTCACATTCAAATTTAACAAATGAATAAAATGGTTTTAAAAAAAATGATCTATTACTTTCATCACGTCCATCCATAACAAATACTTCACCATCTGGTGATTTTAATATACAAAAATCAGTTGTTATTAAAACATTTTTGGTAACATTACCTAATACTGTTTCACCTACTTTTGGCATATAAAATTGTGGTGTATCTAATAATATAACATTACCATTAGCTTGTTGTAAATGTACAGCAGTTTGTTTATTAACTTCAACACATGGAAAACAATCTTGATTACCATTTTTTATTATTGTTTGATATGGTTCAGGAAAGAATTTATGTGGACCAGGTATATGTCTTATTGGATTTTCTGAATCATTTGAATCCATTACTTTAATATAAAAATTTATTGGTATTGTTATAGTATTTTTTGATTCTGTTATTACATCACCTAATTGAGGTTGATATACTAATGGACCTCTTACATTTTTTTTAACACCTTCTTTATTAAATACTGTAATATAATCATCTTGATCTAATTTTGGACATGTACTACATTTTCTATCCCAAGTATTTTCAAATTCTACTTCTTCATATGGATCACTTAACATAAATAATGTTGGACCATGAACATAACGATCTCTTGCTGGATCTTTTTTATCACGTACTAATATATATTCATTTTGTTTTACATCAATTTTATGAAATTTTGTTACAGATGACCAAGGATAAATAAATGCACAACATTGTGGTCCATTTAATAATGTTCTTGTTGTACAATTTTGTATTATTGCCTGTTCATTTGTATCAATTGTTACATAAGGACAGATACAAGACATTTTTGTATTACTTTTAATAAAATAATAATTATTTTGTATCTTTTTTTGGGATTTAGATGGGACAACCCCATGAATAAGGCGGCCTTCGACAGTAATAGTGTATTAAATTATTCGAAAGAATGCAATAAGATTCTTGTACACCTTATTTTGATTATATTTGTATTAAATAATTTATAAAAAGAAACAGATTCAATATTTTTGACCGAAAGTAATTCAAAAGAAGAAGTAAATAATATCATATATTAAAAGTAATTTATTTAGTAAATTCTTTGTAAGTATAGATGTATTCTGTCTAATTTTATAAGGTGTATGGATATTATGAGTTCCGGATTATTCTTTTAATAGTTGAAAAATCGAATGCAAATTAAACATAAGCCTGGTAAGGTATTTATAGTAGTATAAATTTTATACCTATAATTTAGGGCAAAACGATGCATCATTGAACGTTCCAGCAATTAAGAGCATCATCAGATATCTAATTGGTCTTTATAAATATATTCTCAACATTTCATTATATGCAACAATATCATTGACATTCAACGCTGGATTGTGTTCAGGATGAAGTTGCCTGATATTAATTCTTTGATGAGCTAACATCACTGACGGCAACTTCGATTAATTACCTAATTAAATAGAAGGATGAGTTATATTAGCACTGCAATTTATAAATTACAATATTGCAATGCTAATAATATAGCTAACCCTTCTACTTAATTAGGTAATACATCAGACTTGGCTTGACGAATATAACGCCGATTGTTACGTAGGACAATATTTGTTTCTCCGTCGCACTGCAATATCAGGATCTTTATTGGCTGGTGGTACATTATGTGATGTACTTTTAGTTTACGTTTATTGATTGATGTTAGTGATGATGCTATCTATTAAGTAGGTTGCTTACAATCGAGGATTTATATCGCCTTATTACAGGGCGACGAGAAACTATTTCTTACTCAATCCCATATAATACAATCCCACACTTGAATAAGTATCCGCATTTGCTTATTCAATCCTATATAATGCTCTAGTTATTCTGATTAGCTCACAATCCCATACTCACTTAAAATACTAAATCCCGACATTACTTACTCAATCCCGTTGTAACTTACTCCATCCCGAACTTATATACTCAATCCCGTTCTTATATATACTCAAATTCCGAGTATTCTAACTCAATCCCGACGTTGCTTACTTACAACACTATCCCGACATTACTTACTCAATCCCGATATTACTTACTCCATCCCGAACATACTTGCTCGAAGTAATGAACATATTCAGTTTCCTGAACATAATTACTCACAATCATGAGCATGAGTTACACTCAATCCCGAACATACTCACTAGATCCCGACATTACATACTTACACTCAATCCCGAGTATGAGATAAATTCAATCCCGACATTACATACTTAATCCTGACCATACTTTATAGATCCCGAACATACTTACACTCAATCCCGAACGTACTTTATAGATCCCGAACATATATACTCAATCCCGATCATTTTTAGTTTCCCGACCATACTTACTCACAATCCAGCATGAGATATACTCAATCCCGAACATACTCACTAGATCCCGAACATACTCACTAGATCCCGAATATACTTACTTGAAATCCCGACATTATTTACTCAATTTCGAGCATATTTAGTTTCCTGAACATAATCACTAGATCCCGACAGTACTTACTAAATCTCGAACATATTTACTAGATCCCCGACATTACTTACTTAATCCCGAGCATACTTGTTAGATCCCGATCATATTTACTCAATTCCAACATAAAGTTAATAGATCCCGATCATATATACTAAATCCTGATATTAACTTACTTTATCCAGAATACATATACTCAATGCCGAACATATATACTAGATCCCGAATATATATATAATCACAAAATCTTGATTGAACATACCTACTTGATCCCGATATTAGTTAACAACTTTTAATCCTTAACATACTTGCCTTCTTATATTTGTATCCATCATTATTTGTCATTCATAAGAATCTTTAGGTCTTCTTGACATGGTAGTTGAAATAGTACGAAAATGCTTCAGTATAGTTGATTTGTAAATTGAAATGATTTCTAATGTATGTAAGTATAATGTAGAATGATGATATGATTGATTAAGTATGTAATTTTCTGATCTTCTTTGTATACATAACGGTTCTGGGGACTTTTCTTTCACTTGGGGCTGGTCGAGAAAGGCCGGATACCGGTGATGGTTAGGGCAATTAGGTTTATAGGGTTAGGGTGAATTCGTTAGTTTTACAAACAAATTGTATGTATTATATCTAATTGTCAGCCGAGGCACATTTACACGATACACAATGTTCAAAAAGTGTAGTTGC
>JACCDO010178283.1_pt1 | contig 21802 bp, 25 predicted proteins | sample 7446101 | NCBI WGS metagenome assembly JACCDO01 (sample SAMN15323440, study PRJNA562643) | freshwater metagenome | isolation source: river surface water | place: USA:Blue River Watershed | collected 2017-08-16
CATGGCATAAAATCAATAGAAACTAAATGTTGCAATGACAATAGTTTTTCTAGATTATTTTTAAATCGGTTCCACTTTACACCATAACGAATATACTCAAGTTCTTCTCCAACGTTTTCACCGCTTACTTGTATGATGACACTAAAGTGTTCATTAAGTTTTGGTAGATAATCTAAAAACTTTTTGAAATATGCTTCAGGTGTATTCATATTAGTCGTAATACATAATTCAATTTTACTAATACCATCACCATTTAATAAATTTTCTACAGGTTGTAATCGTGGGTTTTTATTATGTATCTCAATAAGTTTATCAAAACACTCATATATCAAATCAGTGATAAGTGGTTCACCACCAATAAAACCAAACCTAATTAATTGTTTCATACCAACATCAGTATACCATTGCCAAAATAATTCTTCTACCTTAGGATCACGTGCACCAATTTGACTACTTTCACGTGTCATTGCAATGTTAAATTTTTTCTTTTCTGCATACCATTGTGTGCTATAATGCTCACTACAGTAAGTACACTTAGCATCACATGTATTATTAAGTACAATTTCTATAATATTGGCGTAAGAACTTAATTCTAATGATGAATTACTAACTAAGTCAGATTTTGATTGGGGTTTTGTGCCTGTGTTACGATGCATGTATTCTTCAAATTTAATATCGTTACGTGCACTTTTAAAACCTTTATTTTCCAAACTCCAACATGTATTACAGTCACTGTGTTGATGATTACGTAATAAACTATTTCTACGCTCAATATGTTCAGGTAGGTTAGAAAACAAATCACTACCAAAAGCTTGATATATTTCAGGAGTAATTTTTGTTCGTTCAGTCCTACAACAATAGGTAAAACTAGGTTCGCTTATATAAAATAGTAAGTAATCCCAAGCATAGTTACACAATGTGTTAGGACGATCAGGATAGATTGGTATCATTTACGATCACCGAACAACACGTAATGTTCAGGGGCATATCCTTCCATAATTTCTGCGCCACTATCATCTTCAGGCTTAGCAAATTTGTTTTGCATACCACCACGAATAGGCACAAATGCCCATGTACACAATTCAGTAAAATGTGGTATACGTTTTAATTCTTCTTCTAGTGATAATGATTCTTCAACATATTGTGGTGGCATCATAAATTTTACTTCAAGATGACCTACATTAAAGTTATTAGCTTTATACTTTTCATCGGTTACAGCTTCTACAACTTTAACAAATCTTGCTCGATCATAAAACTCAAAATGTACTGATAAATTTAAATCACCATAATGTATAACTTCACGGTAATATTCAGGCTTACGTGAACCATTACTGTGTAAGCTAACATGATGACCAAATGCATTTAAGTATCGTAACCAATCTAAAAAATCCTTATTAACAGTAGGTTCACCACCGCTAATAATGAAATTTACACTGTCACCATGCATAAACTTATCTTCAAGTAAGTTAGTTGCTCTAATTAAATCCTCTAATGGTTTGTGAGGGTCAGTATTGTTATGTATCCAAGGCCAACAGTATGAGCAATCATAGTTACAACGTCTGCCAATTTCCCAATAAATTTGTTTTTGGTTACTAGCATGCGTACGCTCCATTGCTACAAAGTTTGTAAGTTCAGGATTGTGCCTATCCATCAACGTATCTAATTCTTGACTTTGACGTAATAGTATGATTTTCTTTTCATCTGCTGCTTTAGGTATGAACAAGTCTGCACCACATGAACAAACATTTTTGGTACAATCAATCCAAGTATTAGGCACTTCAAATGTATCCCATACACTGCCTAAACGCCCACCTACACGGCAACTTGCAGTCCATACATAACCATCCATATCAATGAACAAGCTATCAACACCTGCACCGCATTTCCACCCTTGTAAGTAATTTAATTTTGCACCAACGAGTTCATCAGTGCTCCAATCTCGCCAATTACCGTTGTCATCATAGGTGCGGATTGGTTTACCTGCTGTTTTATGTAATCCCATAGTAAAGATATTTATTGAGTTAATTTATGATTATTAAATAATGTCATGTATATTGAGCAAGAAGAACTAGATCGTAGAGAAGAATTATGGGAACAAGGATATTGGGAAGTTCCTGAAGGTTTAGATACCACTGACTTTAATTTTAATTGGCGACCTGATCGTTATGATCGTCCCTATATACATGTGTTTGGCACACAATGGCAACGTAGTGGTGGACCACGATTCGTTGTGCCAAATAATGAAGGTTATAAATTTCAACCTAATCAAATTGCTAAAAAGCTGCCTGATATGAAAAATTGGGTTACCAATAAAAAATATACAATTGAATTTGATTATAGTTGGCATCCTGATGAGTTTGAACCACCTTATATTTGGACATTTGGTAATCAATATGTAAACGCATATGAAATGCCTACTGTTGAATATATAGTGGAAGGTGCAAAAGAACGAAAATATATTACAGATATTATTGCGACATTGGTTAGCAAAGAAGATGATTGGAAGATTTTACACAATGTGCGAGTTAACAAAGACATGTTAAAATGGTATCCGCATCCATATGAACCACCTTATATCTATGTTTGGGGTAATCAATATTTAACGGCTGAAGAAATGCCAACCGTTGAATATCATCAACCCACTGCAACAGAAAGAAAATACGTACATAATTATGAGTTTAAATTAATTGGTGATTCAAATAATTGGGTCATACATGAGGATATTGAAGATTTTCAAATTGACCCATTATGGACTCCACACCCGCATGATCCACCTTATATCTATGTTTGGGGTAATAAATGGGTTAGTGGTAATATCAAACCAACTGTTGAATATCGTATACCAAATGCAGTAGATTATAAATTTATGGGTGATGATATTCAATTAAAACCCGCAAAAAAATGGAAACAACTATTACCCATTGATACTGCATCTTTTGATTTATCATGGCGACCTAATCCTACTGAACCACCTTACATTTATACTTGGGGGCATAAGTATGCTCCTGTTGAAATTGAACCTGCGTTAGAATATCATGTAGATGGTGCCACTGAACGAAAATATATGAACGATCAGGTAGTAAAATTATTACCTGATATGGAAAAATGGAAAGTATTACTGCCTATTAATGCAGATAAATTCGATTTAAGTTGGCGACCTGATCCACGTGAACCTGCTTATGTTTACGTATGGGGTCATAAATTTTGTGACCCATCTATTGAACCTGTATTGGAATATCATGTAGAAGGCGCAACTGAACGAAAATACATGTCAGAAATTGTTGAATTGTTACCTGATATGACTAATTGGCAATTATTATTACCAATTAATGCAGATAAATTTGATTTTAGTTGGAGACCTGATCCTACATCCCCGCCCTATATCTATGTATGGGGTCACAAATATTGTGATGTTACTATAGAACCTGCACTTGAATATCACGTTGAAGGTGCAACAGAGCGCAAATATATGTCAGAAATAGTAGAACTATTATCTGATATGACTAATTGGAAAGTATTAATTGCAGGAGCAGACTTTAACTATGATTGGCGACCTGACCCACGTGAACCTGCATTCATTTATGTATGGGGTAATAAGTGGAACGATGCAGCAACTGAACCAACCGTAGAATATCACGTAGAGGGTGCAACTGAAAGAAAATACATGTATGACAGTGTGGCACACTTGCCACAAGACATATCAAATTGGACTGTGCATAATGATGAAGATCGTCAAACCTTTGATTTTAGTTGGAGACCAAACCCACATAGCCCACCACAAATTTACCAATGGAGTGATGGTGGACCAACTTATACCGTACAAGGTGGTACAGAAATAGTATACATCGTGCGTGATGAAACACACACGTTAAAGAAAACACCACAATACTATATACAAACAACCTTAGAAGATTTAATTGCTGAACATTTACACGAAGAATTTTGGGCATTAAATCCTGATATTGATTATTCTAATTTTGATTTTAATTGGAAACCAAATAGCGAAAACTTTAGACATATTAATGTATTTGGTAATGAACAATCTAAAAATACACAAACCTATTATGTCAATGGTGTGATGTATGAACGTGGTTATCGTGAATATAATTATATTGAAAGTAATAGCAAACTTGATACTAAATTAGATATATTTTTTATTGATAAAAGTAATGCCACAAGTAAAGAAAATTTACAACATCTGCAAACAAGATATCCTACTATACAAACAACAAGATATCTTAGCAATTGGATAGATACCATTTCTCGGTGTGTTAAAAAAGCAAAGACAAAATTTGCATGGATTGTAAGCAGTGAATTAGATTATACTAATTTTCAATTTGATTTTTATCCTGCACCATGGCAAGAAACTATGATACATGTTTTTGGTACACAATGGAGTCATTGGGGTAATACTTATCTTATCAATACCGAATTATGGGAATCACAGATTGGAAACATTAAGATCATTGAACACCTAAAAAATATCAATCATGTTCGTTCTAGAACTGCGACTATTACAGAAAATGTATATGATACATTATTAATTAAGTTTTTAGGTACAGATAACATACCTGCAAAGTATACAATAAACTATAGTGGTAGTTATCTTAATACGATTGATGCTTGGCTAGAGCAAAACCCAACCATTAAAGACAAGAAAAATTACAGTGTATGGGTATGTACAGACATTGTTGATTATAATAAGTTTGATTTTACGTACCAATGCGACCCATTTCAGCGTGAACAAATTCATGTATTTGCAAGTGAATTGCATGGTATGAAACAAAAGTTTGGTGACACATTTTTATTAAATGTAAGTGAATATGTCTTACATAGAAAAACATTTGAAAAAATAGAAGATTATCCACAAAAAGTAAACTATATTACGCATTTATATTCAACAAGATTGCAGCATCCTATTGTTGAGCATACTGATGATACGCATGTACAAAAAGTATTAGAAACTGATTTTAATAACTTTCCGTATATAGAATTTAAGAACAATGAGTCAGTTGATGATATTACAATGATTCCTAGTTTATGGGATGAAAGTCATCGTACGATTATCGTAAGTAATAATTCATCAACAAATATTATTGTACCAAGTGTAGCTAAACCAATGATTAAAAAAGAGTTGTATGATTACCCGTATGTAGAAAAGATCGTTAAAGTGGTACATGGTAATGCGTTAGATATAGTTTTTATTAGTAATGGCGAACCTAATGCGGAAGAACATTGGGAACATCTTAATAAAGTTATTAAAGAAAATCGTAATGCAAAGAATAGATTAGTACGAGTGGATGGTGTAAATGGTCGTGTAGCTGCGTACCATGCTGCTGCAAATGCTAGTCAAACATCTTGGTTTTTTGCAGTATTTGCAAAGTTGAGAGTAAATCCAACATTTGATTGGAATTGGCAACCTGATCGTTTACAGCAACCTAAGCATTACATTTTTACTGCCATTAATCCTATTAATCGTTTGAACTATGGACACCAAGCTATGATTGCGTATAATAAGCGCATAACGCTAGCTAATGCAGGTATTGGGCTAGATTTTACATTGGATAATGAGCATGAGGTTGTTAATATTAATAGTGGCATTGCTGTATACAATACAGACCCATGGACAACATGGCGAACAGCATTCCGTGAAGCAGTCAAGTTACAAGATTTGGTCAGCAAAGGAACAGATACAAACGCAGTAAAACGTTTAGCACGTTGGTGTGGTACAGGTATTGGTGATCATGCTGAATGGAGCCAACGTGGTGCTAATGATGGTGTAGCATATTATAACGAAGTTAGTGGTGATTTTAATCAATTGAAATTGAGTTATGAATGGAGTTGGTTAAAAAATAGGTTTGAAAGTATACAAAATTTATCTAAATAATAGTAGGAGGTGTATTATGAAATCTAAGTTAATGAATATGTGTTTGATTTTAGGGTTATTATTTCCTGTGATTAGTAACGCAGGTGTACACCATCGTCATTTTGTAACTAAACATAATCACTCACATTGGCACCATCGTCATCATTGGCATCATAATCACGGATGGATTGCACCTGCTATTATAGGTGGCGCAGTTACCTATGCTATTACTAGACCATATGTTGAACAACCAATTATTATACAACAACCTCAACCACAAGTTGTTGAATGCACTGAATGGAAAGAAGTATTGCACCCTAATGGTCAAGTAGTACAGGAAAGAACATGCACACAACGTTAATTAAATCGTTTTTAGTTGGTTTTTTGTCAACCTATAGTTTAGTTGTAATAGCACAAACTTACAATCAAGATGTAGCAGTTGTTGTTGCAAAACAACCACGCTTTGTAACAATGTATCAACAAGTTTGCACAACGGTTCCTGTAGAACGCAGATCACAAGGTGGTAGCGTTTTTGGAGCCATAGCAGGTGCTGCGATTGGAAATCAGATTGGTGGAGGTAGTGGCAGAGATATTGCAACTGCTGCAGGTGCAGTCATTGGCAGTCAACTTGGTGGACAAAATGACAACACTACGGTGGATATGCAAACCCGTTGTAGTCAGCAACCAATGCAAGTACAATCAGGTGAAGTTGTTACGTTTGAATATCGTGGTCGTAGATTTACACAAACTTTTAATTAGGATATAAGATGACTTACACGCAACGTGAATGGGATCGTGTAGTAGGAATTGGTAATCCACCAGAGGATGAATTACACAAACCTGAAAAATTAGAAGATACTAGTACTACTGAAAATACGATAAACCCTGATGAAGAAGCAGAATTATTAAAAAAATTACGTGTTATTAGGGGTATATAATGGTAGATCCTGATGATAAATCAACAACAATTTGGTTTTCTATTATCGTTGTTGTCTTAATTTGTGCACTTATTCTTATGTAAAAAATATATACCTAAGTTTAGGTGAGTAAATATTTTGACCATTTAAAGGAAAAGTCTATGATATTTACTAAACGAAAATTAATGCATACTGCATTGGCTGCAATTACTGCTATCACATTAGCAAGTTGCGGTAAGAAAGAAGAAACAGCCCCATCTTCATTAGGAAAAGATGCACCCAAAACCACTGAACCACTTAAGGTAGGATTTATTTACGTTGGGCCTGTTGGTGATGCAGGATGGACATTTGCTCATGATAACGGTCGTAAGCATATTGAAGCAAAGTTTGGTGACAAAATTAAAACTACGTTTGTAGAGAAAGTACCTGAAGGTGCTGATGCTGAACGTGTTATTCGTGATTTGGTTAGCCAAGGTAATAAACTTATTTTCGCTACATCATTTGGTTTTGGTGATGCTATGGAAAAAGTAGCTAAAGATCATCCTGATGTTAAATTTGAGCATGCCACAGGTTATAAGACTGCAGAAAATTTACGTGTATATGAAGCTAAATTTTATGAAGATGCTTATATGGCAGGTATTGTTGCAGGTAGTATGACAAAAACTAATACACTAGGATTTGTGGCAAGTTTCCCTATTCCTGAAGTATTACGTAATATTAACGCATTTACTCTAGGTGCTCGCAGTGTCAATCCTAAAGTTACTACTAAAGTTGTTTGGGTAAACACATGGTTTGATCCACCTAAAGAAGGTGAAGCAGCACAAGCCTTGATCAATCAAAAAGCAGATGTATTGTTACAAAATACAGATTCTACTGCGGTATTGCTTACTGCTGAGAAAAATGGTAAATTTGCTTTTGGTTGGGATAGTGACATGAGCGCATTTGCTCCTAAGGCGCATCTTGGATCAGCCATTGTTAATTGGGGACCATACTATGAAAAAGCTGTTAATGATGTACTAAGTGGTACATGGAAAACTGCTGATACAAAATGGGGAACCAAAGAAGGTGCTAATGATTTGATTAAGATTAATGATGTTGTTAGCGATACTGCTAAGAAAAAGGTTGAAGAAGTTAAAGCAGGATTAAAAGCAGGTACTTTTGAAGTATTTAAAGGACCACTTAAAGACAATACAGGTAAAATTGTATTAGAAAAAGATGTGGTTGGTGATGATGCATGGAAAGGTAGGATTAATTTTTACATTGAAGGTGTAGAAGGTAAGATTCCAAGCGGTAAATAAATATTAGGGGGGGGGTTTACCCCCTAATTAATTATAGGGATTTATGTGAATAATTATCATATAAGATATAATACACAGCATGCTGAATCTGATTTAGTATGGCGCATTTTTGAAAATGGTACAGAACATTTAGTAAAAAACTTTCATATCACTGTGCCAATGTATGGTGAATCGACCATAGAAAATGGTATACAAAAATGGAACGTAGCATGCAAAGGTGTAATGAAAATTGTTGATGGTGTAGCGATTATTGAACCTTAATACTTTACAGTTTATAGAAATAAATATATACTGTAAGTTATTGTTGTATGAAGTTGATGGAAAAGTATTGCGGACGGGGCTTCGATGCCCCCTGGTCCACCAAGTATGCTAGTACGGTAGCAATAGTGTGAGTGACTACTGTCTTGTGCGAGTCAAGACCATACCTTATGGGCCAGACATGGTTTCGACGGGGTAACAAGTACTAATATGGACAACACGATAGGCGAAGAACGTAATTCTAGCAAATCAAATAATCGCAAATGACGATTACTTTGGAGAAGTTCGCTTAGCTGCGTAACCTCCACGAGGTAGGAAAGACCTTGTAACCAAACCCACCAATAGGGGCATTCGTGCCCCTATTTTTTGTTTATAGTAGAGTTTATGAATAAATACATACCTTACTTATTAAAAAGGACACACTCATGGCTAAAGGCGCAACAACAATTACAATTAAAGACAATCCAATTAATGAAACATATAATAACGTTACAGGACTTACAGGTGGTACAGATCTTGGAGCGAAATTTGATGTAGTAAAAACTGATGGTACATATGCAGTTACTCTTGATTCAGCACCAACTAGCGCAGGTGCAGGATATCAAGCAGGAGATACCATTACAATTCTCGGAACAGATCTTGGTGGTGCTTCTCCACAAAATAACTTAATTGTTACCGTAGGCACTGTAGGCGTAGGCGGTAAAGTTGCTACTTTTGGTACAGTTGGCAGTGGTCGAGTTGGTGATGGTGTTATTGATATTAATATCGATATTGAAGGTTCAACAGGCATTGATGCATATCGTGTATATGGTGATAGCACTGATTACGGTATTTCATACGATGAAGGTGATATTATTGCTACAAGCCATTTAGTTCCAAATTTGACTTTTACAATGCATGATCACGAACGTGTACAATTTGATGATAAACATCTTGCATTTGACACTGTTGATAGTGATTTAGGACAAATTATTGCATTAATGGCTGCAGCAATTGGTGAGGATGATGTTACACCTGAATATATTGGTGCAGGTATGTACTTGAGAGAAACACTTGGTTGGAGCATTAAAGAAATTGCTGCAAAAATTTTAACAAGTGATGAATATTTAGATGATGCAGGTGATGCAAAAAATGCAACATTTGCTAAACACGTATGGAAAAATACATTTGGTCGTGATGGTACATATGATGAAATTGCTATGGTAGTAGAAGTTATCGAAAAACATGGTTATTCACAGGCTGATGTACTCATGGTTGCTGCAAGTCGTGAAGAATTATTAAATGTAATTGATTTAGTTGGTATGCAAACTACAGGTGTAGAATACGTTCCATTCGGTGGTTAATTATTTTTTGTAGTATTTTAGAGGCACCTTCGGGTGCCTTTTTTTATAAATATCTTACGATAGGAGATATTTATGTACATTTATCGTTGTAGAATTAACAAGGTTGTAGATGGTGATACCGTTGAAATAGATTTGGATCTTGGTTTCAACATTATATTAGCTAATCAAAAAGTACGTATGGCAGGTATTGATACACCTGAAAGTAGAACATCTATAACTGAAGAAAAAGAACGTGGTTTATTATCAAAGAAAAAACTAGCAGAAAAATTACCTGTTGGTAGTTGGCAACGTATTCAAACTATGAAAGCAGATAGTAACGATGATAAATTTGGTCGTATACTAGGTGTTTTTGTTATGGAAGATGGCATGAGTTTAAATCAATGGATGATTGATAATAACTATGCTGTATTATATCAAGGCGAAAATAAAGAACTAGTACAAGAAGGTCATCGTTATAATAAACAAAAGTTAATTGAAAGGGGTGAATTAAAGGGCTAAATACCCGCACATGAAACCCATAACTTTCTTATATGATCAAGAACCATTTGTAGAAACAGATGGTTCTTATTTTAGTAAACAACTAAACGCACATATACCAATTAATGGTTTAAGTATAGGACAAATTAAAAAAGCAAATACAGAAAAATTAGCAATGTTGCAACAACGACATACTATTGGATTATTTGCAAAAGAAGTTTTCTTACCTATACCACATATCTTATCATATCATTGTGAAGTAAAACATTGTTCAATAAATTCAGCTAATGGTAAAGCTATTTACGAATTGCGAGTACGTGCCCCTTTAGAATTCATTGAATATTGTGAATCCAATGAAAATGTTCTTAAATTATTACCATCGAATTTAGTTGATTCTATTAACTATGGGAGTACATTACTTTTATATAAAGAAATGCAAGATTATAGTTATGAAACAAATAAGTTCTTACGATTAAAAACTCTTTTTATAGATGCAGGTATAGACATAAACAATGTTATCATATTATCTAATGAGTGCCATAAAACTATTGACACTTATGATATGAACGTCATCTTTTGGGATTTTTATCAAAGTGTTGTGCGCTATGATATGCCCTATGATTTACAAACAGTAAACCAACATTATGATTACAGAATAAACAATGATAGTAAACGGTTTATATGTTTAAATCGTGTACCAAGATCACAACGAGTTGCATTTGTTTATTTTTTATACGCACAGAAGTTATTAAAATATTTTAATGCAAGTTTGTCTAATTTAATGGAATTTACCGGAGATACTAACAAAAGATCTTTTAATTATGCCACTCCGCTTATGAAGTCTATTGTGACTTATAACGAAGCAAATTTTGAAAAATTTAAAAAAATATTACCATTACAATATGATCAAGATGACCCTATGAAGTTTTGGAGTTGGGATATTTACAATGAAAACATGTGTAAAAATAATCATATCTTTATTGTAACCGAAACATGGTGGAATGAAAAACCATTACCTATATTAACAGAAAAAACTTTTAAATCAATTGCATTAAAGATGCCATTTATTTTACTCGCACAACCACATTCATTATCTAAACTTAAACGTGATGGTTATCAAACATTCAGTGAATTATGGGATGAAAGTTATGACAGTGAGGAAGATGATGTAAAAAGATTTACTAAGGTATGTGCATTAGTTAAAAAACTATGTAGTATGTCAGATACAGCTTTTATGAGCATGATTGCAAAAAGCAAATCAATAGTAGATTATAATTATGACATACTAAAAAATAATACAAAAGATCAAGAAATAGTAGACAATTTAATTAAATGGAACAATACTCCTTAGTTGCAAGATGGCTACAAGGTCATATCCCTAAAAAAATATTACCATGGCAAATAGATATTGATACAACTAATATTTGTAATCAAGATTGCTATTATTGTTACACAAGTGATTTTAGAGAACAACAACCTGTATATCAAACGTCTGAACAATACATTAAGTTAATAGATCAATTGTACCATTGGAGTGAACATGATCCAAACACAATTGGTACCATATCAAATGTTATATTCAGTGGAGGAGGTGAGCCAACATTGTTACCACGTTACGAGGAAGTAATTGAGCATACGATTGATTGTGGTTATGTTGCTGCCATGAATACCAATGGAACAAAACTAGATAAGTTATTAACTATATCACCACATAAACTTAAACGTATGGCATATATAGGGTTAGACATTGATAGCGCAATTGAATATACATATGAAGAAATTAGACGTAGTAAAATGACTCAGAGTCCTTTTAGTAAGGTTAAAGAAATAGCTAAAGAGTTAGGAAAAATGGGCGCACCTATTGATATCAAAGCATTGCTTATGCCACAAAATACAACTGATGATGAAATACGAGCACTAGTATTATATGCAAAAGAAGTTAATGCTAGAGAGATACATGCTAGACCTGTTGTATTAAATGAAGAATGTTTTACTGTTACACCTAGTATAATAAAAACATTTGAGCATTATGCGTCTATTTATAACGTTAAAGTTGATATAAGGTTGGCAAGAATAGGTGCACGAGATTATAAACAATGTCATCAATTTTTTCTATTTCCATCATTCTCTGCTGATGGTAAAATTTATGTATGTTGTGAATATAAAGGTAGGAAAGATATTTGTTTAGGATCGTGGGTAGATGATGATTGGCGTGATTTGTGGTGTGGTGAAAAACACAAAGAAATATATAAACATTTCAAGACTGTTTTTTGCAGACCATGTAGACCAAACCACACCAATAATCAAATAGAATATGCCTTAAAAGATTATAACAAAGTATTACGTGGTTTTATATAAGTGAAGATACTTGATCACTTATTGTAAATGCCCATGACTCTGTTACATATTTTATGTAATAATCAAATGGAATATGGCAATAACCAACCATGCCCCATTCTTCACCCCATACATTTTTAGCTATAAAATATTGTTCATCAATGTTATAACCTACTAATACCATAGTATGTAGTCCATAATATAACTGACCAAATTTTGGGTGTTTTACATGATAATTATCTTTATTATATCCAAGAAAATCTTCGTAAATGTTGATACCAATTACAGGTGGTTTATTAACTGATATAGAATCTACTGCATCATTTATGTTATATAGTGAATAATATTCTGTGATATAACGATACTTTGCATCTTCGTAAGCAGCATCGCTAGGTTTTTCATCGACTTTAGTTAGGTCATAGGGCCATAATTTTTCGTCACATGCACCGTAGTAATATACTGCACGTAATCCGCTGCGTAATGATATACTGTAGTCTTGTGCAGATACACCTTCTAAGTAACGTGCATTATAGAAAATAAACAAACTACTTAAATCCACATATTTGTCAGGATAATAATACATTAATTGCATTTGGTAAGAATCTGCAATAACTTTACCTACGCTAGTACCAATATAATTTGGATTTTCTATAATATCACTTTTACGTAAATCCATCGTTTCTCTTGTTGGAACACGTGGTTTTTTAAACCTAAAATCACGCTTATCGTATCTACTAGGTTTAACTGTAAACTTTTTAAGTAATTTAATATCAATCATATTATCCACCAATTACCTGCACGTGAAACTAAGCTTACACTTTGATAAGGTGTACTAATAATATAATTTGCCTTATTATCAATTTTTTGAACACCCGTTGGAGTAATTGTAATTTTACCACTACCTTGACCAAACTCATCTTTAATAGTATAAACACGCCCATCAAATCCTGATGGTAAAGTAACTGTTACAGCATTTGCAGAACTTACGCCAATGTACTCATCCATTACATCTGCGGTATAATTTGCTGATATGCCTACAACATTAATTAAATCAGCACCAAAACTACTAATAGTAATATTTCCTGTATTGGCTGTTAATGATATACCACTACCTGCAGTAAGTTGTAGTACACCTGTATTTGTAACTGTAAATGAAGCAGCATAACCATTACTTACAACATTAGATAATGCTATACCTGCGCCATTAGAAGGAGTTACACTAGTTACCACTAGTGCGCCATTTGCGCTTAAGTTACCCGAAAAACTTCCATTATTACCAACTAAGTTACCACTAACATTTGCATTGTTTGCGTTTAGTACAACAATGTTACCTGTATTTGCTGTTAATAAATTACTTACATTAGCATTGAAAAATGTGACATTAGCATTAGGGCTAACATCTTGTGATAAAGATATTATACCATTAGAAACGTTGATATTGTTTCCAATTTCTACTACTCCATAGTCAGTAGTTGATCCAAAGGGGGCTAGGTATGACATTTGTTATTATCCTTATATAATATACCAATTTCCATCACGACAAATCAGGTTTACTGTTTGCCATGGTACTTCCATAACGTAAGTTGTATTGCCATCAATCGTGCTGCCATCTGATGTAGCAATAGTAACTTTACGATTGCCTAATGGTGGACCCATTTCAGCTTTTATAATAATTTCGTCACAAGTTGTGCAATTTGCGGGTAATGTGATAGTAGTCGGTCTATCACTATTAACGCCAATATAGTAATCATCCATTTCAGCAATGTAGTCTTGTGATACCAAAATTGCCTTGCACTCGCAACTACAGTTTCCAGGCGGTCCAATAGGTCCTTGAGGCCCTGGTTCGCCTGGAGGACCTTGCTCTCCACGTTCGCCAATCGGTCCTTGATCTCCCTTAGGTCCTTGTTCTCCACTTGGTCCAACCTCGCCTTGATCTCCTTTAGGTCCTTGCTCACCTTGCGGACCTGGGGGTCCAGGGGGTCCAGGTGGTCCTGGGGGGCATTTGTCACATTCATCTCCATTATTATTAATTATAACGGTATCGTTACCTGCACCTGTATCAATAGGTATTTTCCCACCTGCTAGCTGTAATTGTGCATTTTGTAACAATATTGGGTCAATAGGTTTACCTTCACCAAGTTGTAGTAGTGCTTGTTGTAGTTCAATAAGTCTACGATCATGTCCGTCCATAATAACTCCTTTTAAACAAGGGCAACTTCCTTGTGAGAAGTTACCCCTGCCTTAGCACAACAATGTTATAGATTAGCTAACGTTATTGCTTGTAGCTCTTTGACCAACACCTAATTGTGTTCCAAAGTTAACCATGCTATTACGAGCATCACTTAATTGACTACCAAAAGCTTGAATTTGTGACTGAAGTGCAGCCCACTGACCTTGTTCAGCAGCATACTTGTAATGGCGACGTTCGCCACGTTCTTCAACAATTTCAGCATTACGCTCAATTAACATACGATTTAAATCTTGTGTTTTTAAATCGTTGATAAGACCACGTGTCTTCTCACCGTCAGCGTCAATCTTGTCGCTGATATAAGTTGACTGTTGCTGTAGAGCAACTTGTGTCTTTAGTGTAGCAATCTCTGTGTCTTTAGCAACTTGATTAAATGCTTGTACATTGAATTGCTGTGCTGAAATTACTTGAGCACGTAAATCAGCGGTATCACGAGCTAATGTGATTAACTGTGCTGTAACTGTATCATCAATAGCATCAATTTGTTGACTTAAACTATTGGTATTTTCAGTGATGCGACTATTAATATCAAAACGAGCATCTTTAATTGCGTTTAAATTTGAGTATGATTCTTTTAAACCTTCTTTGATGATTTCGGTGTGATCACCTCTTAACATCGTAATATCATTTTTGTCTGCAGGATCTGCCATTTTTTAATTCTCCTAAATGTATGAAGATTTCAATCTTCAATAGTACTTAAGAGAATTTTCGGCGTTATTTTCTATAATTTAGGACATATCTATACATGAGTATAGCTTTTACCAAAAATAGCCAATTGTGTTCTATTTCTTACACCAAATTTCTTTAGAATTGTACCTATATGTAATTTTACTGTACTTTCACTAATATTTAAAGTTTTAGCTATCATTTTATTACTCGCACCACGATTAGTTACCATGTCAAGAATTTGATTTTGCCTTGAAGTTAATTTAATTGTATTTTTATTTACAACCACTTTAGTAACTTTATTCTTTTTAGGATGTAACAAATCGTGGGTATGTTTGGGTATATGATATTTGTTTGCTAATAAATCGTTAATAGATTCTTTTGCCTCTTGAGGCGTAAAACTATCAACTCTTGCAATAAACCCTGAAATATCAATATTGCTAATAGCATCTCTTATAAGTTTTAAATCAGTATTTTTTGTTATCGCTGCTACTATTTTTGTTTTTGAATTTATACTTCTAATTAATGTTGCTAATGTATGAATAATTTCAAACATACCAACACCTGCCATATTATAAAGATCTTCAATATCAATTGATACCCACGCAAAATTATTTTTTTCGTTAATGATGTATGAATAAGATTCTTGTATGGTGTTTACTCTAACAACATTAAAATTAAAATACTCAATTAATTTAATGTTTTCCTCACATGTAGTATGGTGAGGTCTTGTTGAGCTAATAACAAGTAAATTGATTTTTTGTTGGTTCTCTGACGCTAGCATCATAATTTTCCCTTGATGTTACTGCTATTAGTACTTAAGTAAAGTATAGACCTTAATTTACGTACTAAGGTACATACCTATACTTGTACATACCTATACTTCGATCCGTTTAGTTTTTTAGTACTTAAACTTTGAACGGTTTATTGTCATTGAAGTTCGAATTATTGCCAAGCCAATTAGGATAAATAAATGTATGAAAATTCAAGAGATTATGATACTTAGTGAGGGAGTGCATGACCCTAATATTTTTAAAGCTATCTTTATGGCAGGTGGCCCAGGTTCAGGTAAAAGTTATGTCGCCCGTAAACTAGGCTTACAAGCAGCAGGACTACGTACCATCAATAGTGATGATGCTTTTGAATTTCTTCTTAGAAAACATCAACTTGATCCTAAAATGCCACCTGAAGAACAAGAAAAGCGTGACATTGTAAGACAACGTGCTAAACAAGTGACCAAAGAACGAGAGAAAAACTATCTACAAGGTCGCTTAGGATTAGTTATCGATGGTACCGCTAAAGATTCTGAAAAAACAGCTAAGACAAAAGCAGGTTTAGAAGCACTTGGCTACCAAACTATGATGGTCTTTGTCAATACTAGCTTACCTGTAGCCATAGAACGTAATCGCCAACGTGAACGCAGCGTACCTGATGAAGTTGTAAAGAAAGCACACGCTGAAGTACAAATTGGTAAAAAAGCATTACAACAAGTTTTTGGATCTAATTTTATCGAAGTCATCAATGATGGTGATGCAGACTTCACCGCACCCTCTAAATTTGTACGACAATTTTTATCAAAACCCTTATCACCAACTGCAAATCGTTGGATCGACCAAAATAGCTAATCTATCCTAATTTCTTGACATAACGAAATAGTCGTATATTATTCATACTATAGACCAATAAGTAATACAAAGTGCTTTGCAACATGCTCTAGGAGGAATAATGTTGAGTTGTTTTACATGTTTAAATTGTGGTAGACAAAATACAAGTAAAGGTAACAGTTATACTAACAAATATTGTAATAACAGTTGTCAGCAGCAACACCGATCAAGATTGTTAATAAATGAATGGAAAGACAATCAATCTAACATGGCATGGCGACAAGTACCTGAATGGGTTAAGAAGTATTTAATTGATCAACGTGGGCATCACTGTGAACATTGTAATGGTACAATGCACTTGAACGAAAAGATACCATTAGTTGTTCATCATAGGGACAAGAATACGCATAACAACGAAGAAAGTAATTTAGAATTGTTATGCCCAAATTGTAGGGCAGTAAAGTAATTTCATTTTTCACACACAGAAAGGAGAACATAAATGAAAACAGTAGGCGATAAAGTAACAGCATTTGCAGTAACAGGAGTAAAACCAAAAGCACTAACACCTGATGGTGCGTTTGAAACCATTACAGAAAGATCTTTTGAAGGTAAGTGGAAGATTGTCGTATTCTATCCAAAAGATTTTACTTTTGTTTGCCCAACTGAGATTGTTGGTTATGACAAGTTGAACAAAGATTTTGAAGATCGTGACGCAGTATTGTTAGTAGGTAGTACTGACAATGAATTTTGTAAATTAGGATGGCGTAATGCACATGAAGATCTTAAGAGAACAACTTCATGGATGTTTGCTGATGTTGCACGTGGTGAGTTATCATTAGCAGAACAATTGGGTATATTCTATGCACCTGCAGGTGCAGCATTACGTGCAACATTTATTATTGATCCTGATAGTATTATTCAGCATGTTACCGTTAATAATTTAGATGTTGGTCGTTCACCCGAAGAAACATTACGTATTCTTGACGCATTACAAACAGGTGAATTGTGTCCATGCAATCGTGCAGTTGGTGGTGAAACACTTTAACAGAGGATAAAATATGTTCAATTATGAATCTTTGTGGGATGTTTATGAAATGAAATTTGTAATTTTATTTCTTTCAATCGTAGCTACAATAGCACTAGCTACTTATTTGTATGATAAGAAAAAGGATAAAGATAAACATGATTGAACTTATTTGGGCACTTGGTGCAATTATTTTAATTGATGTAGTATTAGGTGGCGAAAATGCGTTAGTCATTGCTATGGCATCACGTAACTTGCCACCTGATCTACGCAAGAAAGCATTACTATGGGGAACCATTGGTGCAGTTGGTGTAAGATTTTTATGTGTGGCAGCACTAACTTACTTATTGATGATACCTGGGCTAAGGTTAATTGGTGGAGTAGCATTACTTTATATTGCTTATACCTTAGTCAAATCTAAAGAAGAAGATCATGAAGTCACTGCTGCAAGTACATTTTGGGGAGCTATGGCAACCATTGTATGGGCAGATGCAGTAATGGGTCTTGATAATGCACTAGCCATTGCAGGTGCGGCAGGTGGTAATTGGTGGTTAATTATTTTTGGTTTATTAGTTAGTGTACCAATTATACTTTTTGGAAGTACCGTAGTAGCTAAAATAATGGAACGTTGGCCCAAAACAATTTGGATTGGGGTTGGTGTTTTAGTTATTGTAGCATTACAAATGATATGGGCTGAACCATTATTACAAGAATATATAGGAGAAATTAAAAATGTCAGCATGGATTAATGTATTAAAAGAAGGATTGCCTGATTATGCAAAAGATATTCGTCTAAATTTAGATGCAGTAATTTTGCGATCAAGTTTAGATCCTGTTGTGGCTGAAGGTTGTGCACTTGCAGCAGCAGTAGCAACAGGTAATGGTGGGATTGTAGGTAGAATTTATCCTGCAATTACAGATGCAGTAGAACGTGATGCAGCAATGGCAGCAGCAAGTCTTATGGCACAAAATAACGTATGGTATCCATATGTTGAAATGGTAGATGATGAAAATTTAAAAGGATTACCTGCGCAGTTAAGAATGAATGCTATTATGTCACATGGTGGTACTACTAAAGTACGATTTGAAGCGTATAGTTTATGTGCTAGTATTGTTGGCAAGTGTCATTTTTGTGTAAAAGCACATTATGACACGCTTAAAAAAGAGGGCTACACAGTGGAACAATTACGTGATATTGGACGCATTGCCGCAGTTATTAACGCAGCATGTAAAATTTTAGTAGGGTAATGATTCACTTTACAGATGAAAAAAAACAGTGTGATCATTGTGGCACATGGGTATCATACTATCATCCTGTGTGCGCACAATGTGGTAGAGACCATCCGCCTGATTGGGGATTTAAAGAACCTTCTCACATTGTATATACTGAGGAAGAATTAGAAGAAAAGAGAAAACAAGAAGTTGAACAAAAACAAAAAGAAGATCATGAACGTGCAGTAGAACAAGTTAAAACATTTTGGACATTCTTAATTTTTATTATTTTTATGTTATTAATTTTTAGATTTGTGGATTATCTATAAGGAACATTAATGAGAATTGCAATTATTGGTGCAGGTATTGCAGGAGTACTACCTGCATATTTTTTGTCGAAACGTGGACATGATGTTTCAATTTTTGAACAAGAACGTTACGCAGCAATGCGTACAAGTTATGCTAACGGTGGTCAAGTTAGTGTAAGCAATAGCGAAGTATGGACAACATGGGCTAATGTATACAAGGGATTAAAATGGATGCTAAAAAAAGATGCACCATTACTCATTCATCCTACGTTAGACTTTGATAAAATTAAATGGATTACAAAATTCCTAGCTAATACTGCTAGTAGAGTATATAAACAAAATACTATTGAAACCATTAAGCTTGGTCTAGAAAGTAGAGTGTTATATAAACAGATTATAAAAGATGAAAATTTAGAATTTGACCAAAGCAATAGTGGTATTCTACATATCTACAAAGATGCAAAATACTTAGATGCTGCTTTTGATGCGCAAGATATCTATGAACCACACGGATGTGAGTGGAAAATGCTTGTCAACCATGATGATATTCTTGCAATCGAGCCTAATCTCAAAGACATGAGTGGGTTAATTGGTGCAGCATGGACACAAGATGATTGGGTAGGAGATATTCATAAATTTTGTAAACAGTTATTAGATGTTATTCGTTTAAAATATAATGGATGTGTGTCATTTAATGATGGTATTATAGATCCTAGAACATTAACAGATCATTTTGACAAAGTAATTATTGCTGCAGGAGTTGAAAGTGTACAACTTGCAAAAGAATTTGGTGAAAGTTTACCAATTTACCCTGTAAAAGGTTATAGCATTACAATTGATGCACAAGATGTAGCATCGTATAACGCAATGCCTAAAGTTAGTTTATTAGATGATCAAGCTAAAATTGTCAGTGCCACACTAGGTACAAAATTACGTGTAGCAGGTACCGCAGAATTGTGTGGTTACAATCGTGACATTACAAGAAGTAGAATTGAGCCATTGTTAAATTGGGTAAATGAAAACTTCCCTAATGTGGATACTAGATGTTATAGTAGTTGGGCATGTTTGCGACCAATGACTCCAAATATGATGCCAATCGTGCGTGAAAGTAAAGTTAAAAATATTTACTATCATACAGGACATGGACATTTAGGTTGGACCATTAGCCCCGCAACAGCATTAAATTTAGTGAAACAACTTGAAAATTGATAAATATTAGTATGAGCGAAGAACACGACAAAATTAAACACAGTCGTCGTAGACTTAAAGACGAAAATGCTGTCAATAAGCAAGTAAGAATCGCTAAAGAACATGGTTTTAATGTTGAGGAACCACACAAATTTGCTAAACATCATGCAATGAATTGTGGTAATCCAAAATGTTTGTTATGCGCTAATCCTAGAAAGATTTTTAATGAAAAAACTATACAGGAACAGCGTCATGAACAGAAAAAACTATGGGAAGATGAGTAGTATTCGTAGTTATTACGTAAGAAATTTGTTTATTTGTGGTTAATTTAGATCATAAGTAAATATCTGGCACACATTTTTTAATGTGTTTTTTAATTTAAGAGGAATCAAGTATGAAAAAACTTTTAATTGCAGCATTAGTTGCAGGTGCGTCTACAGTAGCGGTTGCACAAACATCCATTTATGGATTGGCAGATGCTTTCTATGGACAAACATCAGCAAAACAGACAACAAATCAAGTTAGCGCAGGTGGTATGACTACTAGCTATATTGGTGTTCGTTCAAGCGAAAAAATTGGTGATGTTACTGCCACTGCAGTTCTTGAAACATTTTTACGTCCTGACACAGCAGCACAAGGTCGTTTTAATGGTGATACATTTTATGCAAGAAATGCATACGTTGGATTAAGTTCAAAAGCAGGTGAAGTACAAGTTGGTCGTGTAACCACACCAATGTTCATTTCAACCATTGTGTTTAATTCATTTGGTGATAGCTTTGTTTTTAGCCCAATGGTTACTGCAAGATATGGTGCAAGTAATTTTAATTTAGGTGGGGGTGGTTCTGACACAGGTTGGAGCAATTCTGTATTAGTTAAAACCAATGCAGGTCCATTAGCACTTACAGGTGTTTATAGCGCAGGTGTTGTAGATGATGCAACAGGCACTAAGCAAGCAGGTAAGAGTGTTGGTGCAATGTACTTTGCAGGACCAATTGGTTTAACAGCAACATGGCAAGATGTTGAGCAAGGTGCAGGTAAGCCAAGCATGACTTCAAC
>JACCDO010291797.1_pt1 | contig 21796 bp, 14 predicted proteins | sample 7446101 | NCBI WGS metagenome assembly JACCDO01 (sample SAMN15323440, study PRJNA562643) | freshwater metagenome | isolation source: river surface water | place: USA:Blue River Watershed | collected 2017-08-16
AAAATTTCTTTCCATTCACTATCCGCCTGCAACAAGGAAAGTCCACGCTCCCGAACGGCAGCAAAGGAATCCTTAATTGCCAATGGGAATAGTTCAGTTAATTCGGCTCGAGCCTCACGAGCAGCCAAACTATCTAAGGCCTCGTACCGGGCCACGCCCAATTGGGACTCCTTAAACTGCTGCAAGTACTGGGTATTGCTCAATACCTGACCGCCTTTCATCAGCAATTCCTGTCCCTCATTCACGTAGAGTAGGGAGATCGGGTAGCCATTTTCCAAAGCCACTTCCTGCTCCGCTTCAGTCACACGAACTGTTTTGGTTTTTCGTACTTTTCCCTCATACCAACTCAAGGTAACAGGGAGTTGGAAAATTGGGGTTTCATACATTGCCTGAACTTGTGAGAACTTAACCAATAAATTCTCCGGCTGAGAATAATCTACTTCAATCGCCAACTCTGGATGCCCTTTGGCAAAAAACCATTGGTTAAAAAACCAATTCAAATCTCGACCGCTGACCCGCTCCATGGCCAGACGTAAATCGTGTGCCTCCACCGCTTGAAAAGCATGTTGGGTCAAATACAAATTCAGGCCTTTGAAAAAAGCAGCATCCCCCAACTCACGGCGCAGCATGTGCAAGACCAACCCACCTTTATTGTAACTGTGCGCATCAAACAAATCCTCCGCATCCGCATAATTGAATCGAATCAATTCCTTGGGCTCAGCATCCGCCTCTGCAAAATAGCCTTCCTTCTCCACTACCAACTTCAAATCTGCCTGATCTTGACCGTAGCGCTTTTCATTCCACAAGTATTCGCTGTAATTCGCAAAGGCCTCATTCAAGGTGAGATTGGACCAGGATTCGGCAGTAACCAAGTCCCCAAACCACTGGTGAAAAAGTTCGTGGGCTATGATGTAATCCCATTCGGAATCCAAGGCCTCACGCTCATCCAAGAGCAACTCTTCCATAAAAATAGAAGCCGTCGTGTTTTCCATGGCGCCAGACACAAAGTCCCGAACCACAATCTGATCGTATTTTTGCCAAGGAAATGGTACCCCTAGCCGCTTTTCAAAATAAGCAATCATTTCAGGGGTGGAAGCAAAAACCTTCGCCGCACCTTTTTCAAATCCTTTTTCTACATAGTAGCCCAAGGGCAAATCCCCGTGGAAAGCCGTCACTTTGGCAAAATCCCCCACCGCAATCGCCACCAAATATGGTGCATGAGGCAGGTCCATTTTCCAGTAATCTCTTCGCATGCCTTTTCCCAAGAAATCCTGTTGGATGAGGCGTCCATTACTGATAGACACCATGCTGTCCGGCACGGTTAGCCAAATGTCATGCGTGAGGCGCTCATTGGGCCGGTCAATCGTTGGAAACCACTTGCTGCTGTGTTGCGTCTCTCCCTGTGTCCAAAGCATCGTCGGCTTGCCTGGAATCGTATCCAAGGGGTCAATAAAGTACAGCCCTTTCGTATCGGTAATTGCTGCAGACCCATCCCCTGAATTTTTTTCCGGAAAGGCCACATAGTCAATCACCAGTTCGACCGTGTCCCCTGGAACCAACTCTTCCGGTAAATACACCTGCAATTCCTGCTCATCGTATCGGTAAGAAAGCGTCTCTAACTGACCCTTTTGTACGCGTGCAACCCGGCCCAGTTCAAAATCTTGGGCATCCAGGACAACCACCTTTTGAGGATAGAAATAAGGAGTTAAACGAAGTTTTGCTTTACCGATGACCTGCTGATTTTTCCAATTAAACCCAAGTTCCAAGTCCATGTGGAGCAAATCCATGCTACGAGTGGCCGCTGCTTGGTAGGGCAGCGCCTCCTCCTCCATCCAAAAATCTTCTTCATCCATGGCAAGAGTATCCCATTCCTCATCCCCATCTGCAACTATTCCAGTGGTGGATTTACAGCCTACCAGACCTCCCATCGAGGCAATTAGCAAAAACGAAAGGAGGAAGGTGTTGAAATTAATTTTTGGACAAAGCGGTTTTTGAGTCATATTTGAAGAAATTCACAAGTGCCTGGAACGGGCATATTTTATTTAGAAAACAAATTAGCAAGAATGTTTTCAGTAATCCTTCAAGACACTACCTATTCGGTAGAAAAAAATGCAGACGAAACGCTCGTCAACCAGCAAGCCCTCACTTGGGACCTCAAATGGATGGGAGACCGGAAAATCCATCTGATTCAAGGAGCTCAATCTTTGGAAGCGGAACTACTGGATTTGGACCTCGAGGCAAAAACAATACAAATTCGATTGGGGCACCGGACTACGACGATTCAGTTGAAAGATCGATTTGATTTGTTGCTGGAGAAAATGGGGATGAATGCTGCTGGATCTGGTAACCTGAAAGAAATCAAAGCACCCATGCCTGGGTTGATTTTGGACCTCAAGGTAGCTCCAGGGGATCCGGTCAAAAAAGGAGACGTATTGTTGATCCTGGAAGCCATGAAAATGGAAAACAGCATCAAATCCCCTGGTGACGGGGTAGTGAAAGAGGTCAAAGTCTCCCTCAAGCAATCTGTCGAAAAAAATCAGGTCTTGATCCAATTCTAAGATTGAACGAATCTTCTTCTAGAAAATTTCTTTAAAGAATTAGGAGAATCTGCCCTCATTTTTACGAGAGGAACAAATTTCTAAACGGAAGCAAGTATATTTGCTAGGTTGAATAAATGATTCAGCCACCCAACTCTCCTGAAGAGTGATGAAATAATCAATTTTAGGGCGTTGAAAAAGGACTAATTTATCCAAGCACTTACCTACCAATCCATGAAATACAAACGCATTCTGCTCAAGCTCAGCGGAGAATCTCTGATGGGCGAAAAAAAATACGGCATCGATTCAGCAATCTTGCAGCAATACGCAGAAGAAATTAAAAAAGTAAAGGACCTGGGCGTAGAAATCGCCATTGTCATTGGAGGGGGTAATATTTTTAGAGGCGTGCAAGCGGAAAAATCCGGAATCGACCGCGTTCAAGGCGACTACATGGGCATGCTTGCCACCTTGATCAATGCGATGGCACTACAAAGCGCTCTCGAACAAATCGGCTTATTCACTCGACTGATGTCTGGAATCAAAATTGAAAGTGTATGCGAGCCTTTCATTCGCCGAAGAGCGATTCGCCACCTGGAAAAAGGTAGAATCGTTATTTTCGGAGCAGGTATTGGCAACCCCTATTTTACCACAGATTCTACCGCAGCCTTGAGAGCCATTGAAATTGAATCCGATGTCGTGTTGAAAGGTACCCGAGTGGATGGTGTGTATACGGCAGATCCCGAGAAGGATGCTTCCGCTACCAAGTACCAGAACATTTCCTTTACCGAGGTCTACGAGAAAAACCTCAATGTCATGGACATGACGGCTTTCACCCTCTGCCAAGAAAACAACCTTCCCATCATCGTGTTTGACATGAATAAAAGCGAGAACCTAACCAAACTGGTCAATGGGGAGCAAATAGGAACTCTGATCACTGTATAAACTGAATCCAACTCATGGAAGAAATCGAATTGTACTTAGACGAAGCCAAGGAATTGATGCAAAAAGCAGTAGACCATACTGCTGCAGAATTGGTAAAAATTCGCGCTGGAAAGGCCATGCCTAACCTATTAGACGGGGTTTTTGTGAACTATTATGGGTCTCCCACTCCACTTTCTCAAGTATCCTCCATCAACACTCCAGATGCACGGACACTTGCCATCAAACCCTTTGAGCGCAATCTCATCTCCGAAATTGAAAAGGCCATCATCAACTCCGACCTTGGCCTTGCCCCACAAAACAATGGAGAGATCATCATCTTGACCATCCCTGCCTTGACCGAAGAGCGAAGACTGCAGCTTGTGAAAAATGCAAAGGCAGAATGCGAAACAGGCAAAATCTCCATCCGATCCGTACGTAAGGACACCAACGAATCCCTTCGCAAACTGCAAAAGGAAGGTGCCTCTGAAGACGCCATCAAACGAGGTGAAGACCAGGTGCAAAAATTCACCGATGCCTACTCGACAAAAATTGACGAACTCTTCACCAAGAAGGAAGTTGACATCATGAAGGTTTAACGCCTTTCCAAGTCCCGAGTAATTCGGGACTTTTTTTTGCCCTTAGGGCACTAGCCAAGACCCTTCCCATCCTGAAGCCAAGTCAAACTGGATTCGTAAATGACCTTCCCTCGCCAATTGAAGTACTTCTAGGGAAACGGGAGAAAATTTCAACACCGAAAAATAGGAAAGATCCGAGGAAGACTCCCAGCCCTCCTTAGGATGCATGATTCGCTTTCCTGGCCCCAATTCACTCTGGTATTCTACTCTTCGCTTATCGGAAACCCGCTTCCAGTTTGCCTGTGCGAGTTCATCCGCCACATGAACTGTGGCCAAGGCCTGAACGCGCACTTGCACCTGTTTTTTGGGATGGTAAAAAAGTAAACTTACTCGAGGCACATTTAGAAGTTCCTGTACTTTGGAGGAACGCGCATCGGTATACACCAAGAATTCCAAGTCGGCAGTGAATTGACGGTGGACCACCGTTCGGACCTGCGGAAACTGCTCCCCATTCGTGGCCACCGTGAGGTACCGAAAGGGATGCTTAGGATCTAGTGCACCTCGGTGCAACTCGTGAAGCAGCGTCTGCCAAATATCAGCAAGGGAGTCAGTAGCACTAAAGAGCATCGGTTGATTTTTTTATACTAACACAATTGGCAGATTAGGGTTTAAAATTTCAACTCGGCCCCATAAATGAAAAACAAAGAGGCCCCGCATTGCGGAGCCTCTTTGCAATTTACTTGGTTCAAGTTAGTTCAAGCCTACAGGCGCTTCCAAATTCTTGAAATACACCTGCTTATCGGCATCCAAATCCACCAGCACTGCCGCATCGTTCTTGATGTAGCCTGCCAGTATCTGCTTGGAAAGTTCATTCAAAATCAGGCGCTGCATGGTACGCTTCAGAGGCCGTGCCCCGAAATTGGCATCAAAGCCCACCTCCCCTAAGAAATCCAGCACCTCGGTCGTCGCTTCGATTTGAATGTTCGAATCCACAAGACGCTTCTGGATTTCTCTCCATTGAATGTCTACAATCTTGCGGATCACTTTCTTGTTGAGCGGTTCAAAAAGGATGGTTTCATCGATTCGGTTTAAGAATTCCGGACGAACAGACTTTTTGAGTAAGTCAAACACCTCCGCCTTGGTCTTCTCCAGAACTTCTTCTCGATTCCAATCCTCCATTTCCGCAAATCGCTCCTGAATGAGGTGCGAACCGATGTTCGTGGTCAGAATGATGATTGTATTCTTAAAGTTGGCCAAGCGCCCCTTATTGTCGGTCAGTCTCCCATCGTCCAGCACCTGAAGAAGAATATTGAATACATCCGGGTGAGCCTTTTCGATCTCATCCAGAAGGATTACTGAATAGGGCTTTCTTCGAACCGCCTCGGTCAATTGTCCACCTTCATCGTAACCCACATAACCTGGAGGCGCTCCTACCAGTCGGCTTACCGCATGTCGCTCTTGGTATTCCGACATATCAATTCGCACCATCGCATTTTCATCGTTAAAGAGGTACTCCGCAAGGGCTTTGGCCAGTTCAGTCTTCCCTACCCCAGTTGTTCCCATAAAGATGAAACTCCCGATAGGTCGTCTTGGATCCTGCAATCCTGCCCTACTTCTTCGCACCGCATCAGAAAGTGCCACGATGGCTTCTTGCTGTCCGGCTACACGCCGACCCAATTCGTCCTCCAAGTGGAGCAATTTTTCTCGCTCAGATTGGATCATTTTGCTCAAAGGAATTCCCGTCCACTTAGACACCACTGAAGCAATGTCTTCCTGGTCCACCTCCTCTTTGAGTAGCGGGGATCCTGCTTGCATCTCGGCCAACTGAGTTTTGAAGCCTTCCAGCGATTTCTCTGCCTCCACAATCTTTCCGTAACGAATCTCAGCCACTTTTCCGAAGTCTCCCGCACGCTCGGCTTGTTCTGCTTCCAGCTTGAGTTTTTCAATGGCTTCTTTCTCGCGTCGAATCCCTGTGATTACCGCTTTCTCGCTCTCCCACTTGGCCTTGACCGACTGCCTTTTCTCGCCAAGCTCGGCGATTTCTTTACTCAAAATCACCTCTTTGTCCTTGTTGTTTTCACGTCGAATCGCCTCTCGCTCAATTTCAAGTTGCATGATCCGGCGGTTCAACTCATCCAATTCCTGGGGCAAGGAATCAATCTCCATGCGCAATTTGGCCGCTGCCTCATCCATCAAGTCGATGGCCTTGTCTGGCAAAAATCGGTCGCTGATGTAGCGCTGTGAAAGTTCCACCGCAGCAATCACCGCGTCGTCCTTGATGCGGACTCCATGGTGCAACTCGTACTTGTCCTTGATTCCTCTCAGGATGGAAATCGCATCTGCCGCGTCGGGCTCGTCCACGATCACCGCCTGAAAGCGTCTCTCCAAGGCCTTGTCCTTTTCGATATACTTCTGGTATTCTTTCAAGGTAGTGGCTCCAATGGCATGCAACTCGCCGCGTGCCAATGCTGGCTTGAGCAGGTTGGCCGCATCCATGGCCCCTTCTCCTCCACCTCCTGCTCCGATGAGCGTATGGATCTCGTCGATAAACAGGATGATTTCGCCTTCTGCATCGGTCACTTCTTTGATCACAGACTTCAGGCGCTCTTCAAATTCCCCCTTGTATTTGGCGCCGGCTACGAGCAAGCCCATGTCTAGGGAAATGAGCGTCTTGGACTTCAAATTTTCTGGGACATCCCCAGAGACGATGCGCTGTGCCAAACCTTCGACGATGGCCGTTTTGCCCACCCCTGGTTCACCCAGAAGGATCGGGTTGTTTTTGGTACGCCGAGCAAGAATCTGCAACACACGTCTGATCTCTTCGTCACGGCCAATGACGGGATCAATTTTCCCTTTCTTGGCTAGTTCATTGAGGTTCTTGGAATATTTTTCCAAGGCCCTGTAGGTACTCTCTGCGTTTGGATCGGTCACTTTAGTTCCTTTTCTAAGTTCTTTAATCGCTTCTAAAAGCGCTTTTTCATTAATTCCCTGATTCTTCAACAACTGAGCCACGGTATCGTTCCCAGCCAACACTGCCAAGAGCAAGTGCTCGATGGCTACATACGCATCTCCAATAGTTTTCAAGTAATCCTTTGCCTTGGACAGAACCTGAGTGGCAGCAGCAGACAAATAGGGTTGCGCATTCCCTCCATGCACTTTAGGAAGTTTTTGAAGTTCTTCGTCTAGTTTTTTATTGAGTAGTTGCTGGCTAACGCCCAACTTTTGTAAAAGAAATTGACAGACGTTTTCATCCTCCAAAAATATCCCCTTCAGTAAGTGGGCCGTCTCAATCGCTGGATTACCCGCTGCTTGAGCGAGTTCAGCCGCCTTTTGAATCGCCTCCTGTGATTTGGTGGTAAACTGCTTAAAATCCATCTTCTGGTTTGGTTTAGTTTTCCTTGCTTTCGCTTTGGACTATGCATCAAATTGACCACCAAACTAATTTTTCAGTCATTATGTCTTTAAAACACAAAAAATTGACTTTAATCATGAAATTTTGGCAGAAAATTTAGAAAAAATCAACGCAAAAGGCTTGAAAAATTAGACGCAGGGACCCTATCAGCGCAAGGCTTTCCTGTAGAATTAGTCATCCAACTGGAGAATAAAAAACCGAAGGGCTTTACGGTTGCTTTTCAGCATATTCAGCCACAGCGCGCCAGACTCTGAAAATGTTTTTGTAACCAATTTTTTCTAAATCCTCTTTCGAATAGCCTCGTTTCAGCAGTTCTGCAAAAAGATTGGGAAACATAGACACATCCTTTAATCCTGTCGGCAAGGAATCCCCTACGCCATCAAAATCTGAACCCAGGCCTACATGATCGATGCCCACCAGTTGCACCACGTGATCAAAATGGTCCGCTACTCTGGCCACAGTAGGGAAAGGATTGTGTAAGTCAGTATAATCTTGAATGTATTTTTGGGCTTTGGGATCTCTTCTCGAAAGGTTGTTTTCTGCAAGCCAGTTGACCACATGCTCGCGAACCTGGGCAGAACCTGCAGCATAGGCAGAATCAATAAATGCCCCTCCAAAATTAATGAGCATGACTCCTCCATTTTTGGCGAGTGCTTGGATCAATTCATCACTCATGTTGCGCTCAAACCCTGGCGTAAATTTCCGGACAGAGGAATGTGAGGCAATGACAGGCACCTTACTGATCGCAAGGGCATCTCGGAACGTATTATCCGAAACGTGACTTAGATCGACCATTATTCCCACACGATTCATTTCGGCAACTACCTTTTTTCCAAACTCACTCAGCCCTCCATAAGTGGCCGTGGTGTCGTAGCTGGCATCGCCGATAAGGTTGTCTTTGCCGTGGGTGAGCGTGATGTACCGAATGCCACGTTGATGAAAATAAGCGACATTCCCTAGGTCGTCTTCAATTCCAGCACCATTTTCCATTCCCATAGGCAAGGAAATAAGTCCTTTAGCAAAATTCGCCTCAATATCCTCCGGGCTGTAAGCCATGGCAAACTTATCGGGAAACGTAGCCGCCAGGCGCTCCGTCATTAAAATCAAAGAGTCTGCAAGGGCTTTGGATGCACCCGATATCGCCTGATTTCCTGCAGGGATGTAGATAGACATAAAAGGAGCATCCAAGCCTCCCTCCTTGGCACGAGGGTAATCGAAATTACCATCTGGGGTACGCACAGACACATCGAGCACCTCTCGCTGCAAGGTAAATCCACCGACCTTCATCCGGTACGGCAGGTCTACGTGTCCATCCACTAGAATCGTCGTTTGGGCGATTTCTTTTGCGGCCTTTAGCCGTTCTGCATCGGAAAGTTTTCGGTAGTCTATCGAGGCTTGCTGTGCGGCAGCGGTGCTTAATAAAAGAAGCGTAATTCCGAAAATAAATAAGCGTTTCATAGCAGAAGGGAGTTGGGACAGGGGAAGATAAGACCTTTGAAAAAGGAATCAAAAAAATCATTTTTTCAAATCCAAATTACTGGACTAGTACGAAACCTTTTAGCTTCTAATTGAACTATTCTACCGAATATTTCCTTTCTAAAGATAGGGCCATTTCAACAGGAAAATCAACGTAAAGGCTTCCCATGTACTCTGTAATTGGGAGCAAAAAAGGAAATCAGGCCTCCATTTGACCGCTTGTGGAATCCCCAGGCTAATATCAGGTTTAAAAACCCATTTTCGATTTTTATTCCTGTACCTTCACGCAATTCACGCTTCCAACCTAGCAAAAAACATCCGCCAGATGAACTCTAAAGAAATCAATTACGAATTGGAAAAAAATATGGAAGTCATCTCTCAGTTGGATGATTTTGTAGGCCATGCCGTAGATACGGTGCTGGTGGATCCGGAAGATTGCTGGCAGCCTACTGATTTTTTACCGGATTTTTCTAACCCGGAAGCGATGGAAGAAGTCAAATTGCTACAACAACGTGCAGCGGGTATTCCCGATACGGTATTAACTTCCTTGGTAGGAAACATGATTACCGAAGAGGCCTTGCCTTCCTACCAGACCTACTTCAACCTACTCGAAGGAATCAACGTGGACAAAAGTCTACTCTCTCCTTCCGGATGGGTGCGCTGGTCCAAGGCTTGGACTGCGGAAGAAAACCGCCACGGCGACCTTCTTAACAAGTACCTCTACCTCACGGGAAGAGTGGACATGCGTGTGGTGGAACAAACCATCCATCGCTTGATCACCAACGGATTTGATCCCAAATCGGAATCAGATCCTTATCAGGCCATGATTTATACCTCCTTCCAAGAGCGTGCTACCAAAATCTCGCACGTGAATACCGGCAAACTTGCAGACAAAGCGGGCGACCACCTGCTCTCCAAAATCTGCAAAACCATTGCGGGTGACGAGGCAAGACACGAAAAGGCATACAAGACTTTTATGTCCCGAATCTTCGACATTGACCCAAGTGGAGCCATCACTGCCTTCGAAAAAATGATGCGGAAGCAAATCGTCATGCCTGCAGCCCTGATGGGCGAGGGAAGTAGTCGTCCGAGCATTTACAAGGACTTCGCAGAAATCACACAGAAAATCGGCGTGTATACCGGTTGGGATTATGCACGCATCATCGAGCACCTGGTAGATTACTGGAAAATCGAATCCCTCACTGGATTGGATGCCGCTGCTGCCAAAGCACAGGACTACCTCGCTGGCTTGGCAGATCGATACATGCGCTTGGCAGATCGAATCAAAGCCCCCGATGAAGTCAGCCTAGCCTGGCTCAAATAAATTGAAAGTCCTTCGCACGAAGGACTTTTTTTTGCATATTTCTGATCGCTTCACTCCTTTTTTCAATGAAATACCTCTTCCTGATTTCCGCATGGGTCCTCGCCAGCCTTGGCACCTCCTTTGCCCAAAGCCTCCAAGTGAATTCCGAACGACTCACACAATCGCTCAGCACCCTAGCCACCTATGGTAAAAATGAAAAGGGAGGTTCGGATCGAGTGGCCTACTCGGTTCATGACATTGCTGCCCGACCTTACATCAAGGAACTGCTTACTGCTGCGGGATTAGAAGTTTCAGTAGATTTTGCTGGAAATATAATCGGGCGAAAAGCGGGTAAAAACCCATCCTTAAAGCCCATCAGCATGGGTTCCCACATCGATGAGGTCCCCAATGGTGGGGATTACGATGGCCCCGTGGGGGTATTGGGAGCCATAGAGGTGGTGAGAACCCTTCAGGAGGCTGGCGTGCAGACAGCACACCCCCTGGAGGTAATCATCTTCACCAATGAGGAGGGAGGAGTCATCGGCAGTCGAGCCCTGGTGGGCGGACTGAGCACGCAAGCACTCCAAGGCCAAAGCAATGCAGGTGTCACCCATGCCGAAGGAATCCGCTTACTGGGAGGAGATCCTAGCCAAATCGCCAGTCTAGCACGCCCAAAGGGGGCGATTGCAGCCTTTCTCGAACTACACATCGAACAAGGGGGAAATTTGGATACAGAAAAATTGGACATCGGCGTAGTAGAGGGGATTGTGGCCATCGAATGGTGGGAATTTACCTTCAAAGGCAAAGCCAATCATGCAGGCACCACCCCCATGAATGCACGTAAAGACCCCATGCTCCCCGCAGCAAGATTTACGCTGGCAGTGAATGAAGTCATTACAAGAGATGAGGGCCGTCAAGTAGGTACTGTAGGGAAAATTCAGGCCTTTCCGGGTGCAGGAAATGTGATTCCGGGAGAGGTGAAACTCAACTTAGAAATCCGAGATCTGTCTTCTGAAAAAATTTGGAAACTGTATGGAGAATTGGAAGCCATTGCCAAGCAACTCGCCGTGGAGAGTGGGACATCCTTGGAAATCAAACACATTGAAGTGGCCAGCAAGCCCGCACTAGCGGATCCTATGATCCGAGAAGTGATTGATGCGCAGGCCAAAAAATTGGGATACACTACCAAAAGCCTCCCCAGTGGCGCAGGGCATGACGCGCAAGAAATGGCTCGAATTGCACCCATGGGCATGATTTTTATTCCCAGCAAGGACGGCATTAGCCATGCTCCAGAAGAATATTCCAGTCCCGAAGCCATCGCCAAAGGAGCCAATGCACTCCTTCATACGCTGCTGGAACTCGATAGAAAACTCGCTATGCAGTAATCAACTATCGATGATGTCCTGGGAAATGAGGCGGTAAATTTCTGCTAACTGCTCGTTGTACCCCAAAAAATCATGGTGGGCTTCCAGTGTTTCGTAATCTTCACGAATGGCAGGGCCTGTTTGGGCCTTCTTGGCTCCGAGTTGTAAACTTTTGGAAATCGATTCAATAATCAAAGGCTTCAAAATTTCTCGGTCAAGCCCCTGCCGATGGAGAATCTCTTCAGCAATTCGCAGCATGTGGTTGGTGAAATTGCTCGCGAAAACAGCCGCCACATGAACCGCCTCCCGTTCTTTGTGCCGTAGTGTATGTACCAGAGGTGAAAGACTTTTGGCTACTTTTTTAAGACGCTGCAAGGTACCTTCGTCTTCGGATTCTAGGAGAAAGGGCACTTCCTCAAAGTCTACTTTCTTGCCTTTGGTAAAGGATTGCAAGGGATAAAAAACACCGATGTAACTGGCCGAACTCTGAGCCAATACTTCCATAGGCATTGCTCCTGAAGTGTGCACCAAGATGCTTCCCTCAGGTAAAATCACTTGATCTGCCACCTCTGCGAGTGCATCATCCTTGATTGCTAGAATAAACAGGTCTGCCTTACTTTCCGAAAAATCCAAGTCATCTTTTGGAACCGCATTGTAAACGCGTTCGGTGATTTCTTTGGCTTTTCGAATATCACGAGCGTACACTTCCGTCAGTTCATGTCCCGCATCTTCCAATGCAGGAGCCAAGTTCCAAGCCAAGTTACCCGCACCTAGGATTGCTATTTTCAACTTCATCAAGAAATTAAATCAATTTTTAGGAAAAGAAAAAGCCATCTTCTTGAAGGAAAATGGCTTTTTGAAAGTAATTCAACCGATTAGATATGCAAGGCGCGGTTGGCAGTAGCCGCCAAACAGGCTTCCTTGAATACCTCTGTATAAGTTGGGTGCGCATGAGACATTCTTGCAATGTCTTCTGCTGAAGCACGAAACTCCATCGCTACCACTGCTTCAGCAATCATATCGGCTGTCCGTGGACCGATCATGTGGACCCCAAGAATTTCATCTGTTGTCGCATCCGCAAGTACTTTTACCAATCCATCCGTATCCATGGATGCGCGGGCACGACCGGAAGCCAAGAATGGGAACTTCCCAACCTTAAAGGCTCTGCCCTGCTCTTTCAGTTGCTCTTCGGTGTAACCCACAGCCGCTACCTCAGGCCAGGTATACACGACACCAGGAATCAATAAGTAGTTGATGTGTGGCTTTTGTCCAGCAATGGTCTCTGCGACAAATACGCCTTCCTCCTCAGCCTTGTGCGCAAGCATGGCACCTTTGACTACATCACCAATCGCGTAGATATGCGGCACGGCCGTTTGCAAGTGATCATTTACTTCAATTTGACCTCGGTCGGTGAGTACAACACCAGAAGCTGCAGCATTAAGTCCTTCCGTGTACGGCTTTCGACCGATGGACACGAGCACGTAGTCTCCTTTGATTTCTACGGTTTCTCCCTTTGCATTCTCCGCTTTTACGACTACCTCTTTCCCTAAATTTTCTACTCCAGTTACCTTGTGCTTGAGGAAAAATTCAAAGCCAATCTTTTTCAGGGATTTTTGCAGTTCCTTACCCAAGGTTTTATCCATGGTAGGAATGATGGAGTCCATGTATTCCACCACCGAAACCTTAGCACCCAAACGACCATACACAGAACCTAGCTCCATGCCAATCACTCCCCCGCCGATAACGATGAGATGCTTTGGAATTTCCTTCATTTTGAGCGCCTCGGTAGAGGTGATGATTCGCTTTTTATCGAGGTTAATGAAAGGCAGACTCGCTGGCTTAGAACCTGTGGCAATGATGATATTCTTTCCTTGAATATCGGTCGCGGAGCCATCTGCCTTGGTCACTTTTACCGTGTGGGCATCGACAAAAGATCCAAGTCCATGGTGTACATCCACCTTGTTTTTCTTCATCAAAAACTGAATACCATCCACATTTTGGGTGACTACCTCGTCTTTGCGGGCAATCATTTGAGGAAGGTTGACCGCAAGGCCTTCCAAGGAAATGCCGTGTGTGGCAAAGGTATGTGCCGCATTGTGGTAGTGCTCCGAGGAGTCCAACAAGGCCTTGGATGGGATACAGCCTACATTCAAGCAGGTGCCTCCCAGGGTGGCATACTTCTCCACCAAGGCTGTTTTCATGCCTAGCTGCGCAGCGCGGATGGCTGCTACATAGCCCCCAGGGCCTGATCCGATTACGATAACGTCGTACATTTTTTTGTCGTTGTACTATGTACCAAGTACCCTGCCTGCGGTAGGCAGGGAAGTACTAGGTACACATTGGTTAGCTATTTAAACTTTTTTTGAGTTTTACAATCATATTTTGAATATGCGATAACTCTACTTCCATTTTTTCGACTACTTCTAATTCCACATATCCAAGCCGATTGGATAAAACCAACTGGGAATGTAATTCAAAAGAGGAACCTAGAGAAATGGCCAAGATATGATCAAAATCCCTGTTGGTATTTCTACCTGCTCCTTCCGCAATCGTAGAAGGAATGGAAATTGCACACCGATTCATTTGTGTGATCAATCCATACCGCTCCTTCAACGGGAATTTTTCGGTAATCCTATACAAATCAACTACTAGCTCCATGGCCTTTTGCCAAACGGTCAAATCCTTGTAACGGTGCATTTTTGTCAGTTTAGTTTAAAAAATCTTTCTTTTTCAGAATTCTAACGGAATGCTTGGCACAAAGGATATAGTACTTGGTTCTTGGTTCTTGGTACTTTGTACTTTGGACAATGTATAGCTGCTTTACACCCCAAACATCAACCTTGTTGGGTCTTCGAGCAATTGCTTGACGCGCACTAGGAAACTGACAGACTCGCGTCCATCAATGATGCGGTGATCGTAAGATAAAGCCAAATACATCATCGGTCGGATGACCACTTGCCCGTTTTCGGCAATGGGTCGATCCACAATGTTGTGCATGCCCAAAATTGCCGACTGTGGTGCATTGATGATCGGAGTGGACATCATGGATCCAAATACCCCACCGTTGGTAATCGTAAAGGTTCCTCCTGTCATCTCCTCGATGGAAAGTTTGTTATCACGAGCCTTGCCAGCCAAGCGCACAATCTCCTTTTCGATTTGATCAAAGGAAAGGTTTTCTGCATTTCGAATCACGGGTACAACTAGGCCTTTAGGGGCAGATACCGCTACGGAAATATCGCAGAAGTCATTGAAAACAAGTTCGTTGCCATCGATTTGTGCATTGACCGCAGGCCATTCCTGTAAGGCTACACAAACGGCTTTGGTAAAGAAGGACATAAATCCTAATCCTACGCCATGCTTTTCTTTGAACTGATCTTTAAACTTGGATCTTAGGTCCATGATGGGCTTCATGTTGACCTCGTTGAAGGTGGTCAACATAGCAGTTTCATTTTTTACAGCCACCAAGCGTCTAGAAACGGTCTTGCGCAAGGAAGACATTTTCTCGCGTCGCTGGCCTCTAACATTAGAACCAGTAGGTGTTACTGCTGGACTTGTCGCTACTACGGATGGAGTAGCAGAAGGTGCCGGAACTGCTGCTGGGGTTGAAGCTCCCATCGCATCCTCTTTGGTCACGCGTCCATCTTTGCCCGTTCCGGCTACTGTTGCAGCAGGGATTCCCTTTTCGGCCAAAATCTTGGAGGCTGCAGGAGAGGCATGTCCTGTGGCATAGTTTTCAGTAGAAGTCGCTGCGCTTGCCACTGGAGCCGTAGGTGCTGGAGCAGCTGCACTTGGAGCCGCCACGGATCCTCCTACTTCGATTCGGCAGATCAGTCCTCCTATCTCCAATACATCTCCTTCTTTGGCTACCTGGCGCAAAATGCCTGTGGCTTCAGCCGGAAGTTCAAAAGTAGCCTTATCGGAATCTACCTCTGCAATGATCTCGTCCAAGGTCACCAAATCCCCATCCTTCTTGAGCCAGTTGGCAAGGGTCACTTCAGTGATGGATTCGCCCACGGTAGGCACGATCATTTCCTTGATTGCTGAAGGAGCGCTGGTTGCAGCAGGTGCAGGGCTTGCCGCTACAGGAGCGGCAGTTGGTGCTGAACTTGGTACGGAAGCAGCTTCCTCAATGATGCAAACTAAACCACCAATCTCCACGGTGTCTCCTACATTGGCCTTGATGCGAAGGATTCCGCTTGCTTCAGCCGGAAACTCAAACGTCGCTTTGTCGGATTCCAACTCGCAGAGTACCTCATCCAATTGAACCAGGTCTCCGTCTTTTTTAAACCATTGTCCTACGGTAACTTCTGAGATGGATTCTCCTACGGTAGGTACTCTCATTTCTTTGTTCATGGTCTTCTCTATTTTTCCTTGGAATCGCTTCCTGGGTATTTTTTACAGATTTTTATGAAATGTTCCCTTACTTAAAGGCTAAGGGCTTGGGCTACTAGGTTGCGCTGCTCTTCCACGTGTACTTTGTTGTACCCTGTAGCAGGAGAAGCACTTGGCTTCCTAGCAATTACGCGCATGGGCAACTCTTGGTACAACAAGCGAAGCAAGTAGTTCCAATACCCCATATTCTCAGGTTCTTCCTGTACCCAAACTACCTCAGCCCCTTTGTAGGACTTCAGTACATCCAAGATTTGCTTTTTAGGAAGTGGATGCAACTGCTCCACTCTTACGATTGCTACTTGCGAGTTCTTTTCTTTTTCCCGTGCTTCTTCAAGATCAAAATACACTTTTCCAGTGCACAAAATCACGCGCTTCACATCTTTTGGCTTCACCGTGGTATCTGGAAGCACTTCTCGGAATCTACCTGAAGTAAACTCTTTCAATGGAGAAACCACTTTAGGGTGACGCAACAGGGATTTTGGTGACATGACCACGCATGGCTTTCTAAATTCCCAGGCTTGTTGTCTTCTGAGCAAATGGAAGAAGTTAGACGGCTCCGTAATGTTGGCTACCACCATGTTGTACTCCGCAGAAAGCTGCAAGAAACGCTCTGGTCTGGCATTGGAGTGCTCAGGACCCTGACCCTCATAGCCATGTGGCAGAAGCATCACGATGCCATTCATTTTTTGCCACTTGGACTCTCCCGAAGAGATAAACTGGTCGATCATGGTTTGGGCACCGTTGGCAAAGTCGCCAAACTGCCCTTCCCAAAGGGTGAGGGAATGAGGATTGGCCATCGCATAGCCATATTCAAATCCAAGTACCGCGTATTCTGAGAGTAGGGAGTTGTAAATGTAAAACTGCCCCTTCCTATCCTTCATTTCGAGTAAGGAATTGAACGGTTGATTGGTGTTGGCATCGTGGATGACCGCATGTCTATGCGAGAAAGTACCACGCTGCACATCTTGACCGGTTAATCGAACGGTCTTGCCTTCCAAAAGCAAGGATCCGTAGGCAAGCAATTCGGCAGAGGCCCAGTTCAATTCTTTGGTTTCAAAGAACATTTCTTTCCGCTGCTTCATTTGCGCTTCAATCTGTTTGATTGGTCTAAAGCCCTTTGGTATGAAGGTGATGGCCTCGGCTACTTTTTCAATTTGTTCTTGGGTAATTCCTGTTTCAGGAGATTGGTCAAAATCCTCTGGTTTCGAACGGCGTAGGTTGGCCCATTCCGTTTCAAACTTGGTCGCCTGGTAAGGCAAAGGCTTCTCCTTCACCATATTCAATCGATCCTGCAACAATTGACGGAATTCTTCGTCCATCTGGGCTGCAATCTTTGCATCAAAATCCCCACGTTCAGTCAAGCGCTTGATGTAGATTTCACGTGGGTTAGGATGCTTGGAAATGATGTTGTAGAGTTCAGGCTGTGTAAACTTCGGTTCATCGGACTCGTTGTGCCCGTGACGACGGTAGCAAACCATGTCTACAAAAATATCTTTATTGAATTTTTGACGGAATTCTGCTGCCAATCTTGCTGCAAAAACCACCGCCTCGGCATTGTCTCCATTGACGTGAATGACTGGAGCATCGATGATTTTGGCTACATCGGTACAGTAGATGGAGGTACGTGCATCGTCAAAGTCGGTAGTGAAACCTACCTGGTTATTAATCACAAAGTGAATGGTACCTCCTGTATTGTATCCTTTGAGACCCGCCATTTGAGTGACTTCGTATACAATTCCTTGACCAGCCACCGCCGCATCTCCATGAATCAAAATTGGCAGTGCTTTTTTAGCATCCCCTTTGTGCGCATGATCAATCTTGGCACGCAAAAATCCTTCTACCACTGGATTGACTGCTTCCAAGTGAGAAGGATTAGGAGCCAACTTCAAGTGAACTTTATTTTGTTCGGGAGTGAGGATATCCGAAGAATAACCCATGTGGTACTTCACGTCCCCATCTCCCATAGTGAGATCCGGCTTGGCCGTGCCCTCAAACTCAGAAAATATTTGTTCGTAGGTCTTGCCCATGATGTTGGCAAGCACATTCAAACGACCACGGTGGGCCATGCCAATCATCACTTCTTCCACTCCATGCTGAGCTGCCGTGTTGATCACCGCATCAAGGAATGGAATGGTACTTTCTCCACCCTCTAGGGAGAATCGCTTTTGACCTAGGTATTTGGTATGCAGGAAGTTTTCAAAAACTACCGCCTGATTCAATTTAAAAAGAATCCGCTTTTTCTCTTCATGCGAAGGAGCAAAGGCCAAGGCCTCTTTTTCCACCTTCGCTTTGAACCAATCCAGCATTTCTGCATTGCGGATATACAAAAACTCAAAGCCCATCGGGCCTTCGTAGATAGTCTTAAGCGCTTGGAGAATCTGTGCGAGGCTAGAAGCCCCGATACCGATTTCAGTTCCTGCTTCAAAAACAGTAGACATATCCTCTGCACCCAAACCAAAATTTTCTGGATCAATCAGTGGCTTACGATCGCGACGTTCACGAACAGGGTTTGTTTTGGAGCGAAGGTGTGCCCTAGAGCGATAGGCATGAATCATCGCACGTACTCGAATCTCCTTGGGGAGATTTTCAACATGCATGATGGTTCCTGAAAGAGCCGATGATTTGGCTTCTTCACTAGGGCTGGTAGGTCCTACTCCTTCACCGTAGTGGGTAATGGCAAAATCAAAGCCATCAAAAAATTCTTTCCAACTGGAGTCGATACTTGCCGAATCATTTTTGTATGCCGCATAGAGCTCGTCGATGTAGGAGACATGCGCATTGGCGATATAGGTAAATTTATCCATGGTGCGAATTGATAATAACCAAATCTAAATGAAATAATTTAAAGTAGAAAACCGCTTATTTGCTTGTGCAAATATTTAAATAATTCAATTATAAAATCCAGGGAATTTATGCGTTAAAGAAAGATTAAACACCTGATGTTAAAACGTTTTGAAAGCGCCGCCCTTCAGGAATAAAATAAGGCCATCCACCAGGAACTAGACAAATCCAACAAAAAAAGAGCGCCATTCAATTTGCCCAATCCAAAATCCTCTTAGGCTTAAAATTGTGACGTGTAAAATTAGATCAAGTCAATCCCTATACCAACCTTTTGTCCACCGCATTAGGCACGGAAGTATACGGAGGTATCTTAGTCTCCTTTCTTTTCAACCTTAAACAAAAACTCTTAAACAAAAAAAAGGCCCCGCATTCGCGGGACCTTTTATATGCTATACTAATGAAGTATTACTTCAAAGTAGCAGGCCAAGGCTTGCCAGCATTGGATTTCACTTTAACAATCATGAAGTCACCATAGCCATTAGTCACACTAAAGGTAAGGAGTTCATTTGTTCTGCTGATGAACTTCATAGAATAAGGAGAACCATAACCGTCTACTCCACTCATGCTGAGTACACCACAGGCATCACTAATCCCAACATCTCCTTTGTAGACATCATTCTGACAACCATACAAACCGAAGGTTCCATCGGAAACTAGGTAACGAGTAGAAGTACCCACTTTAGTCCAAGTAGTCTTACCAGTAAAGGTTCCACCTGCACAAGTACCATAATCAGATTTCTGATCTGTAGCAGTGAAGTCATACGTACCTGCCAAATCGGAAGGACAAATTACAGACACTGGATACTGGAACGGAGAATCGTAGAATGGAGCACCCGCTACGTTAGTAGTCACGTTGTCAGAAGAAAATCTTCTTCCGAACTTGTCGTTCAATACCAAACGGAACTCAAACACATCACCACCTTGAATACCTGCAGTTGTCAAACCTACTGCTGCGATAGCTTCTGCTGCAGTAATGGAAATATCAGCTCTCAAGAATCTAGAAGCGGTATTAGTTTTAAAGTCCGAAGCTTGCAACGTCTTGATTAACACATCATTTGCAGGGGTGTAACGCAAACCTACACCAGGAATCAAACGTCTGTGACGTATACGCACTTCAACAGTTTGTACCGTCTTTCCGTCTTCCTTGTCTACTGCTTCAATGGTAAGTGCAAACTTAGAGTTTGCCAAATCGAAGAAGTTAAACGTAGTACTTGTTCTTGCAATAGTTCTCAAGTAAGCTCCCGTATCGAAATCCTTGTAAGGAACGTTTGGTTCCACAAAGTCACGACAAGAACTTAGAAAGATGACTGCCATTGCCAATAAGCCGAAACTATATTTTAGCGTTTTCATATTTTCTAGTTTTTAAGGTTAATAAATCCAAGGTGAAGCAGGATTCTTATCCCAGAACACTTGAGTCGCTAGATTCTGTTTCTGCACCGCTTTGGTATTGGTTACCATGTAGTTGTTAGGATACAAGAACGATCTTACAAAAGGTCCTGTAATCGCCTCCAAACCTGGTTGCATACGAGCAGGCTTACCTGTTCTTCTGTACAAGTTGAAAGACTCCATGCCGTTACCATACAAGGACAACCAGTACTCTCTACCTACCACATTCATCTTAGCGTCGTTTGTAGCAGCAGCATCATACTGAGCGCCAACATAGTTTTGATAACTAGTCACTTTCGCAGTAAACGTAGCGGCTGGCTCGAATGCATTGATAGTAGCACCTTCAGCACCTGCCACGGCAAATGCACGAACGTAATCCATATGCTTCTTGATACCAGAAAGCAACAAGGTCTTCGCATTACCAGTAGTACCCAAAGTGATTGCAGCTTCAGCCAACATGAAGTCTACATAAGCAGCCAACATGATTGGGTGAATACCAGCGCCACGCATACCCAAAGCAGGGTTTGCTACAGGAACACCTGAACTGTTGTCAAAACGACCACCTGCTGGGAAAGTACCATAAGCAGTACGCTTCAAACCATCTGGTGGAATACCGTCTGGATCCAAGTGATCACGACCCCAATACCCCTTGTTACCCGCTGGGTTACAGTAAGGATAGTTGCCTACCAAGTAGTGTGGAGGTGCGATCTGAGAGATACACTCCTGCTCATCTACGTTGGTAGTGTTAGTCAAAGTCTGACGGTACATGTAGTAACGAACGCGAGGATCGTCAAAACCTTTCTCCACAGTCAAGTGGTGCATGAAATCAGTAGACTGGTAGTCACCACCACCTGCAGTATACTGACCTGCAAACTTAGGGTGTCTTGAGTCTGGATCCGCAGCAGTAGTACCAAAACGGAAGACGAAATCGTCACCAGTTCCGATAAGTGCATTTCCTGCAATCAAAGCATTGATACCTGCTGTAGAAGCAGCAGCGTCTACCAATTTGGTGTTCAAGAAGTACTTCAACTTCAAGGTATTTACTAACTTATTCCAACGCGTGTAATTTCTACCGTAGTAAAAATCGTTAGGAGTACCTCCAGAAGTAGTTGCCGTAAAGTGAGCAGAAGCCTCATCCAAAAGTTTCAAAGCTGCAGCATAGACAGCAGCGCCGTCATCTACCTTAGGATTGAAATTTGCAGGGTCTAAAGCCTCAGAATAAGGAACGTTCCCGTAAGTATCTACTAGGTCCATCAAGACCATTGCCTTGATTGTCTTCGCGATACCCATGTGTCTTTGAAGATTTGACTTCTGAGCCAAAGGCAACAAGAAATTAATGTCAGCCAAGATGTTCGCATAGGCATTAGACCAAGTACCGTTAGTAGCACCGGCAGCATAAGCCGCTTCGTATAAAGCAGATCCCTGGTTGATTTGTCTTGTCAATCGTGCACCACGATCAGACACACCATACCATAAACTTTGGTAGTCCAACTGGATACGGTTCAAAAGGAAATCCGGAGATGCAGTAGTTGCGTTAACTGCATTTGGGTTTTCCAATAGCTCGTCCAGTTTATCCGCACATGACGTAG
>JACCDO010031357.1_pt1 | contig 21795 bp, 20 predicted proteins | sample 7446101 | NCBI WGS metagenome assembly JACCDO01 (sample SAMN15323440, study PRJNA562643) | freshwater metagenome | isolation source: river surface water | place: USA:Blue River Watershed | collected 2017-08-16
ATAATGAAACAAAATTAGATGAAACCCAAGTAAGAAATTTTATGGAAGGAATATGTTATAAACAAAGTCCGATAACAAAATTAAAAATAGTTTGGAGTTCATGTATATTTGGTGAAAATCAATATTACAGAGCAGGATCAAAAACCAATTCATACTCAAATCATTATGTTGATAATTCTCAATTAGTTTTATATCCAGAATTACTTAACAAAACAACTGAAGAAATATTTGTTTTAACACTTAGAGAAGCTCTAGATTTTAATTTTAAAGCTACATTAGACTTTGCTGTTGAATTAAGAAATGACTATAATATGAGATTAGGACCACAAATAATTTTAGTTGAAGCTGCTATTCATTCATCAAGACAAGAATTTAATAAAAATAATCCAAATTATTTTAGAAAAATTGCTTCTCAAGTAATTCATTTACCAACTGATATTAAATCACAATTAGAATATTATATTCAAATTAATGGAACTGGTACAAAATCTAAATTACCTAATATCCTTAAACGTTGTTGGCATGATTATTTGGTTAAGTTGGACAAATACAAAACTTTCAAATATAAAAATACTGGAAAAATTATCGATTTGATTAGATTATCACATGTTCCAACTAAAATTAATTCAGCTCTTGATTCACTTATGAAAAATGGTTTTGTTAATATCGATCCAAGTGAAAATATTAATACTTGGGAAAATTTAAGTTCTAATGGAAAATCATTCCAAGAAATTGTTAATATCTTAGGTAATTCTTTCCCACATATGGCTTTACTTAGAAATTTAAGAAATATTATTAAACAAGTTGATCATGATTCTATGGTTAAAGTTATTGAAATCCTTATTAAAGGTGTTCCGAATGGTAAACAATTTCCTTTCAGATACCATTCTGCTTATAAAGAATTATTAGAATTGTCTACAGAATTGAATAATCAATATGAAAAAGCACAATCACAAACACAAACAGACAATCAAATTGATCCCAACAAAAAAGTAATTAAAAAGTTCAAATGTAAGGGAGTTACTTATTTCAAGAGAGTAAAACCAAAACAACAATCAGACAGTTTCACATCATTATCGAATGTAAAAATAGCTTTGGAAGGATTAGAAAAATGTATTAATAAGGCTGTTGAAAATTTCCCTAAACTCCCAGGTAATGTTGTAAGTTTATGTGATAATTCGGGATCTGCTTGGGGTGCTTTTACTTCTGAATATGGTACTCAAACTGTTGCTACCATTGGTAATTTGTCTGGGTTAATTACTGCTATGGCTTCTGAAGGAGATGGATGGGTCGGAGTATTTGGTGATCGTTTAGAAATGTACAAGGTAAACAAATCCAGAGGTATTTTAGAACAATTAGAAGAAATTAATACAATTGGTAAAGGAGTAGGAGGAGGTACTGAACATGGACTATACTTGTGGTTTGAACGAGGTTTCAATAATCCTGATTTTAATTCAAATATTACAAACTTATTTATTTACTCAGATCAACAAGCTGGTTCAGGTGGACTTTATGGACACTATTCTGATTCAAAAATATCAAAATATCTTTGTAAAAATAATTCTCATTTTGACCTAGCTAAATTACTTGTTACCCATAGAGAAAAAATTAATCCTAAACTTAATTGTTTTAGTGTTATGACTGCTGGTTATGATAATATGTTAATCCCTGAAGTTATGGATAGATGTGTCCTCTTATATGGATGGACTGGTAATGAATGTGTTTATGCTAAAAAAATGATTGATGTTTGGAATATGTTTTAATTTTAGTTTTATTCAAAAATATTATCAAAATATTCAGTAAACCATCCTTGTAAAAAACCAAACACAATCATAACACCAATTATATAGATCCAATCTCTATTATTTGGATTGTACAAAGTAAATTCACCATCTAAATGATTTCTTCCTATATTATAATGTAAAAAATTTTCAATCAAATTTAGTGAAACAAAAACTACCATTGATATTATCAAAATATAATGTTTCTTATTTGAAGTTTTATTATTTGTATTCATATTAAATTATTTAATAAAAATATTTTTACTAAATAATTTTATTATTATTTTATTATTTTATTCTGTTATCTTTTCTAAATAAATAGGTAAGAAAATACTAGATCCTGGATGTAAACCTGAATCTATCAACCATCTTGCTGTATTTTCATATTTTTGATTATCTTTTTCTTTTTTATATTGTTTTTCTAAAATTTTTATTAAATTTGTATTATCGTCAAAATATACTGAATTAAATACAAAACCTTTATTTTTTATTATTTTTAAATTCTCAACTAAACCTTTTTTACATGATTCCACAATTATTTTGTTTATCTGGTTATTTGTTAAACAATAATAATTTTTATCTATCAAATATTTAAAAATTTTTATATTTTCAATTGACATTATTATACCTTTTCCAATTATTTTATGATCTAGTTCTTTATCTAAATCATAATTTGATAAGATTGATATCAGATCATTTTCACATGCTGTAATAAAACCGATTTTTCTAAAATTATATTCTAATCCATATTTTTTAATCCAAATATTCAATAATTTGGTGTTTGATTTTTTTATCAAAATACCAAATATTTTTTCTGAATTTTCTAACTTGTTTATTTGAATATTTGTTTTATTTACAAAAAAATTGAAAACTTGAATTGATTCTTCATCACATGCCAAATATATTGGATAATTTTTTATTAATTTTTTTTTTATTTCTAAATCAAGAGTAAAATTTTTATATATCCAATATGTTTTATCTAAATCATCTTTTTTTATAAAATTATAAAATAATTCATATATTTTTTCTTCATACATCATTTTCAAATAATATGACAAGTAAAATGGTATATCCTTATCATATATTAAATTTTTTTCTAATGTTATTTTGGAAATTATATTATTTATTAAATCCATTTGATATATCTGATATATATTGTTATTTTATTATATAAATATTTCATTTTTTTTTCTTGGTGATATACTAATTAATTTTTCTTTTTGATCAATTTGATTTAATTCATCACGTTCCATATCATGTAAAACTATCAAATCCATATTTATATCTATTCCATAATCTATTATCAAAATTATGACTTGTTCAATGTTATTTTTTATAAATTCATTTTTTATTTTCAAAAATTGAATACATAATTCATCCAATAATTTTTTCAGTACATACTTTTCTTTTGATAATTTATGTAACAATACTAATGCTACATCTATATTTTCATATCTATTACATCTTTCTATTATGAATTTATATGTGTATTCATATATATAATCTGTATCAACACAACAAGTTAATAACCAATAATATATTTCTACATTTTTACTTCTTTCATAAAAATATTTTGACAAAAATCTTTTCATTGTGTTTGTATCATATCTTTTATTATAATATACTAATTTACATTCTGCTAATTTATTATTTGCAATTAAATCATAAAATACATCTGTTGTCATAAATGGTTTGTTGTAATCAAATATTGTAACAAAAAAATTTATGTCTGAGATTGATTTACAATAATAATCAAAAAACCATTTGTCTGATGGTACATATTCTAATGTCATTATTTGATTAAATAACTCGTAATAACCTTTTAACACACAATGTTTTAATGCTGATTTTATTAAACTTGAATATAACTCTGGTTTTGACCAATATATTCTTTTTATTATCATAAAATTTCTACTTTCTACCGCTGATTTAAAATAATTTTTAAAATGTGATTCTGATATATCTGCACCTATTTTAAGTAACCAGTCAAACATCTCATAATTACAATTAATAACTGATGCTCTTAAGCATATTTCTAAGGTATCTTTTTCCAAAATTACTTTTTTGTCAAACTCGATTGTCCAGGTTGTTACATCAAGTAAATTTATTAAATTACCAATATTATCATAATCAATTTTGTTATTTACTGGTAAATTTTCTATTTCTATTATCTTTTCATAGATCTTTTTTACCATTTCAAATTCGTTACTTTCACATGCTGTTTGAAATAATATATTAAATTCTGAGGTTGATAATCCAAAATAATTGTTTTCCAAATAATCAGAAAAAAATTCATCGATTCCTTTCTCAATAAATAACTTTAATTTCAAAAAAGACATTTATTATATTACTATTTGTATTACTTAAATATATATTAGATTATCTAATCAAATTTTTATTTATAAATCATATTTATTAAATAGTAAATACTTAAACTTTACAATTATGATATATGATATTATTATATTATTTTTATTAATTATACTTTTTTATATTACCAATAATCTTAAAAAATATACTGGTCAAAATCAGTATAAATTAGAACCTTTTAATTCAGATAACGATCAAATTATCTCTAATAATAACATTTCTACTAATGAAAGTCAACAAAATGATTATAACCCTTATTTAATCGAAGATCTATCCACAGTTCTTTACAAATATACAAAACCATATATTTTTAATCCAGGTAAAAAGATTGCGATTGTTTTATTATATACTCCTAATATTTATTCTTATGTTAGTATCAATCTAATAAACTTGTCAAATTATGTTATTAAAAATGATTATACTCTAATAATTTATTCTAATTTAATTTCATTTTCAGTTTTCCCTTGTTGGAACAAAATTTTAGCTGTTTTAGAAAATCTTAAGAATCATGATTATTTAATGTGGTTAGATGCTGACGCAATTATTTGTAATCATGGGATTAAAATAGAAAATATTATTAAGGATAATTCAAATATTGATTTATTCTTATGTAATGATATTAAAGAAGAATATGAATGCATTAATTCAGGAGTTATGATTATAAAAAATACTGATTGGTCATATAAACTTTTTGAAAAAACTTGGTACAACCCTATTGAACATCATCATAATGATCAAAATGTTCTATTTTATGAAATTGTTAAAGATACTAAACCTGAAGTTGAATCTGAGTTAAGTTTAAAATTTAATAAATTTTGTAAAAAAGATATACATCCAAAAATAAAAATTTTTGATCAAAACAAATTTAATTCTAATATTTATTGTTATCTTACTGATGATTTTATCATACATTTAATGGGTGTTTCTGAACATTCTAGAATTAATATTATGAGACAAATAAATACTCGTTTGGGATTTGATAATCATGATGATAAAGTTTGTTTAGAAATATTATCTTATCTGGGAAATAATTCTGATTCAGATATAAAAAGAAGTATTATTGGTAAATTTTGTCTTGACGAAAAATAGTTTTTTTAATCATCCTTACTTTGTAAAAATAATTTTACTTCATTAAATTGACTTTTGCAACTTAGTAAACACCAGTCAAAATATTCTTGATCTATCGAATAAATTTCACCAAATGATCTATCTTTGTATTTACCAAAATTAAATAATACTTTATTTAAATCCCTTCTTAATGCTATATTTGATAATTTATTTGCACCAAATATTCCCTCAGAATGAATTGATTTTGAATTTAACACACCTTTTGTATATTTTAGTTTTATATTTGGATATCTGTTTAATAAGTATATACCTTTGTTTATATAATCATAATTTGGTATGTTTTTGCTAATTTTGTTTTTTAATGTATAACTTGTTAATGCTGAAATTGAATATTCACAATCTGTATGTATCACTATTGTTTTTTTTTCTACTATTTCTGTTAATACTTTTGTTATCCCATATAATATCGCTTTTAATTCTAAACGATTTGTTGTTAATTTCTCTTTGGGATCCGATTCTATTCTTAACTTCTCATTTTTTGAATCATTTGGACCAAAATATATACCTATTGATCCTATTGCTTCTTTTGTACCACCATTTATACATGAACCATCTACATATATGTTTGTACAATTTGTTAAATCAAAAGTTTTATCTACTATTGTACTTGTATTTAATAATTTTCTTTCTTCATCTTCTTCTATATTTATATCTTTGTTCATAAAATCTATTGCTTCTGTTTCTAATTCGAATTTCTTAAATACAACCTTTTCTACACCTGTTATATTCTCTTTACACTCTCTCCAACTTGTATATATACCTGGTGTTTTACCTATTTTTACTGCATAATATGGCATATTTTTATTTATATTTTTTTCTTTTTAACTTTTTATATATAATTTATTATATAATTTATTATATTATTATGAAAGCAATTTTTATTTTAGTTACTATTATTACATTTGTTATTTTCTATATTGAAGCTATGATACATTTTAGTGAAGGCAAACATAGTAGATTATGTGAAGATGAAAATAATTTACACAATTACATTGAAATTTTTGGTATAAAATTACACCTCCCCGATCATAATGAGGCTATTATTATTGGACGCACTGTTTTGATTTTTTCTATTATAAATGGTTTTATTAGTTCCTATTTGATAAAACACCATATTAAATCTCTTATTTAGTTTATTACAATTTTATTATATCAACTGATTATAATTATGAATAATAATTATTATTTTGATAAATATATCAAATATAAATCAAAATATCTTCATTTATTAACTAGAACTAAAAAATCAAGATTTGAAGATCAAGATGAAAATAAAGTAGAAGATCATGATGAAGCAAAAGTACAAGGACATGATGAAGCAAGAGTACAAGGACATGATGAAGCAAGAGTACAAGGACATGATGAAGCAAGAGTACAAGGACATGAACAACAAACTGTTTTATCTAGTCCAATTGTTAGATCAATATCTTTTCAAACAGCTTTACATCCAAATTCTTCGTCTCCATTTGTTTCATTTTTATCTAGAACACATTCTGGTCCAGCAGTTAGAACAGGTTCTGAATTATTACCTATATCTGTCAAGCTTAAAAATTGGTTAACTTCGCGTTCATTCGATAATATTGCTAACCTTGATCCTCAAAATATTAATGATTTTATTTTTTATATGTTTGTGTGTAGTGAAATATTAGGTGATGAACCTGATCCTCATTTAGAATCTTTATTGAAAGTAGAAGCTATAGCTGAATCAGAAGCTAAAACCGAATCAGAAGCTAAAACAGAATCCAAAGTTGAACCTGTATTTGATTCCAGAACCTTGGTTAGAACCAATAAACTTACTTCTTTAAAAACAGGAACTGATTCAAGATTACAAGCTTCTTTAAAATCAAAGTCTGGATCTAGCTCAAATTCTCCAGTTGATATGTACCCCGATTCAGCAGTAGGTGTTGGTCCTGATTCTCATAGTTTATCCCATAGTTTATCCCATAGTTTATCCCATAGTTTATCCCATAGTTTATCCCATAGTTTATCCCATGGTTTTGTACCATCGAGTTTGATGTCACCTAAACCTAAAAGAACTAGTAGTGGAGAAGAAATTTATAGGGATCAAACTGGTAATTTCGTTAGAACTCAATCTGAACCATCGGCAAGTTCTTTAACTAATCCTTCTTTCACTTTAAAATCTGCTCAATCTGTAAGATCCAGTAAATTATCTCAATCTGTAAGATCAAGTAAATCATCCCAATCTGTAAGATCAACTAAATCATCCCAATCTGCAAAAACTATGCCTAGTTCTAAACCAATTACAAGATCTCATTCAGGTATTACTAGACCAATAGATAAAAGTTCAAGTATATATTCTTTTAATTATACTCCAGAAATAATTAGATATGCTATATCAAATGGAGATGCTACTCCAGGAGGTATAACAGAACTACTCGATCTTGATCAAGAAATTATTGATGAGATTACTGATGAATTAGATGAAAATGATCCTGAGTATTTTAACCATGAAAATAAAGGTAAGTTGATTGAATCATGGATTTGTGATAATATGGTCTGTCCTGTTTGTGGTCAACCAACCCTTAGAAGATATTATAGTCCCAATTTCCCTGTTATTGACGCTGTTTGTATTAATCCAGAACATACAATTGATCAAGGAGTACTTTTTTTTCAAATTAAATCTTCTAATGGAAATCCTTTTAAAAACAACAAATATTTTAACCACGAAAATCAAACAATTTTTATTGGTAATTCAAGATTTGATCAAGCTGTTCATAATATTAAAACTACTGATTCTGCTGATATTAAAAAAATATTAATTGGTTATATTTGTCTAGAATTTAAAGAATCTCCTAGATTAGAACATGCAGGAGTAATTGAAATTAATGATCGTAATTCTTTTGTTGTTTTACCTAAAATAAGACCTGAAAGATTATCTGAGTCTGGATTGGCTGTTGGATCATTATCAAGTTCTAGTTTGTTACCTTCTCCCAGATTATCTATTGTAACTAATTTATTTGGATCTGATCCTGAATCAGTTTCTCAATCAGTTTCTAAACCAGCATCTAAATTTAAATCTAGTGGTGAAGCTGCTGCAGCTAGTTCTAGACCAACATTTTCAGATCCAGAAGTTACTCAAATGTCTAGTTCTGTTTCTAAATTATCTGTTGGAAAAAAAACTTTGGAACAAAAATCAAGTATTTCTGGTTTAAAAATGGGTACCAAGATGATAGATGAATCTGATAAAGAAAATAGTCCAGAACAAACAAATTTGGTTAGTATGTCTGATGGAGAACATCAAGAAAGTGGAATAAGCGGAGTAAGTGGAGTGAGTACAGTATATGAGAAATTACCAGAACATCTTGAGGAACCAGGTCCTGATTATTATTATATTTATCTAAGAAGAAGTAAACAGGAAACAATTATTAGATTTAGTTTATTAAATAATGATGTTTTACCTATTTCTTATTTAGGTATTAGGGGAAGAATACCTTTAGATTATATGGAAACTAATAATTGGTTTATCAATATAAATCCTTTACAAAGATATTATGACCTGTAAATTTTATTTTTTTATTATAAATTTATTATATATATAACAAATGGATTTTTATAAAAAATTAGAAAAATATTCCGACAAAATTAAACAGAACCCTGATTCTCAAAAATATAAATTAAAATTTTTACATTATCATAATCTAATTGGAGGTTTTACTATAGTACCTATCCAATATATAAATGGATTAAAGACTTTTATCGAAGAATATAATTCCCAGGTTACTGATCCAAAAAAAACCATTGATCCTAGTCATGGGTTAGAACATGCATTAGTTGTTTTGTGTCATACCGAAAAAGCTTTACAGTCTTATCTTGAAAAACTTCCTGAAGATTTTGATATAACAGAACAAGAATTATTAAATGTAAAATTAGCTGCATTATTACATGATATAGATGATTCTAAATATTTTCCTGATAATCATTATCAAAATGCTCGACTTATCTTATCTAAAGCTGGTTTAGATCCTGAAAACATAGAAAGTGTTATTAAAATGATTAGTTGGGTTTCTTCCTCAGCAAATGGGGATACAATACCACCAGAAGTTTCCAGTACAAACAAAATATTTATGTTATTTCCAAGATATGCTGATAGATTAGAAGCAATTGGTATCATTGGATTACAAAGAACTTTAGAATATAATAAACACAAAGGAAGACCATTATGTATACCAAAAGAACCTAATCCTGGAGTTACTATTGATTATATTTATGAAAATATTGCTACTCCAGAAAGATATCAAGCATATTCTGGTAATAGTGCAACTATGATAGATCATTTATATGATAAACTACTTAGATTGGGTATATATCCTATTAAAAATGACTATTTTGATGAAGAATGTGCTAGTAGACAAGGTCCATTAAAAGCTATTGCTGTTTTATATGAAACTCAAGGTAATATTACTGAAGAACAAATTAATGATTATATTAGAGATAATCCTAGGGTAGGAACAGTATGTCAATGTGACAGAGATGTTCCAAATTTTATGACTGAAAATGGATTATAAAAAATTGAATATTTTTATAGACTGTTATATGTATACATATATTATATATACATATAGATAGATTTAAAATGCCAACTAGACGTTATAGAGGGGCTAGTCATATGCCTATTATTACCTATGAAAACAAGCTTTGTGTTGTACTATTTGGAGATTGTGATCCAGACCTAGATTTCGATTCCCAATCCCAAAATAAATTCCAGGTCTTTATGGATTCTGGAGGTCATGCTGAATCTGGAGAAAATCCTCTTATGACTGCGTCAAGAGAAGGTAAGGAAGAAAGTTTAAACACTTTCTCAGTAGATGTAGACAAACTACATATAAAGTGGGAACAATCTGATCATATTGATTTCATACAGCCAACTGAATCCACTCAGACAACTGAATCTACACAGCAAACAGAATCCACACAGACAATTGAAACCAAACTCATACATAATTATGTGGTATATCGGGATTACTATGCATTCTTTCTTCGGTACAATTTAAAATTCGAGGAAATTGAGCAAATGTATTATCATAATGCTCGGATAATCTTTAGTTCCGAGGATGCACCTCCTCATTGGAAGGAGTCATGTTCTGTGACAATTTTTACAATCGAATCTCTTAATATCGAAAAAATGCTTGATAGAGATTATTTCGATGTTTTCGATGTTTTTGGTAATAAGAAAATTGTTCATAGGAGACCTATCAAATATATCAAATACGCAATTGAACAAGGTATTTTCCAATTTAAAAACGATGAATGGACAACATCGATGCCTATAACAGATTATACAGTTAGAACTTATGAGGCTCTTAATTTTTTAGATGGAACCAATACCATTAAAGTCTAAAATAAATATATCTTTTTTATATATAGAAAAATAAATGAATCTTTCTGATATTATCCAAAGATCTTTTGATTTAAATATTGGATCAACCATACCTGGATTAAGCCTTGATGATCTTATTTATATAAAATTTCCTGGAACGTTAAATTATATTGATGTACAAACTGATAATTGTGGAGGTAAATCTAGTGATAATATTAAATTAAGAAACCATCCTAGAATTAGAGAATTGGAAGGAATAGTTTTTTATAATACTACCATTTCCCAATTGGATTATGGATCTTATAATTATGCTATCTTTAAAGATACTTTTACCAATAAATTTCATATTGTTTTTGGTAAAGTTACTTTTAAATCAGAATTAGGTGTAAAACATAGTATTATTTCAAAGGGTTTTCCTATTTATTTAGCTGGTGAACTTAAAAAAACAAAATCTCATAGAGATATTGATATAATACAATTTAATTTTAATTCTAGTAATTTTAAAATTAGAAAATTAAGAGAAACTGCCTACCGTATTTTACGCCCAACCAATCCTTCTCTAATTTGTGAATATTGGTTGAATGTTCACAATATATCTGGTTTACAACCTGATCAAATTAATTTATTTGAAGATGCTTATCATAAATTTTATCATGATTTTATTAGAACATTTGCTGAAACTATTTTTAAAAATAATATTGTGTCTGGATATCCTGATGATTCAAAATTTGTATTAGAATATGAAATGTCAGAACAAGACACATATTCAATTTATGATAATCCAATCTATGTTAGAGGACTTCATGATTATTATGATAAACCTAAAAACGAAACCTGTTATAGAATTGGAGATCCGGAATTTTTAGAAAGAGTTAATCAAAAAGGTCAATCTGAACAAATTAGTAGAATGTGTAATTCTAAATATTTGTCTACTAGAGAAGAACCTGATTGTGAACAAGATACTCCTGAAAATAAAATCGATGTGTTGGATGAAGTATTCCTACAAATGATTTATCAAAAAGCTAATATACTTGATAATCAACAATATTATTGGTTCTATGATAATGATTATTTAAGATCTATTATTTCAATTATTGATGATGCCAATCTTAACATATTTAGATATAATTTTAAACTAATAGATAGTGTTGAAAAATATTTCAAATTTTGGTTATATAGATATATTACCAAAAATTATCCTAATATTTTTATTGGTAATTTTATTTCTAACAATTATTTTATTCCACGTAATGCGATTCCAGTTCATACTATACCTGAAGATCAAAAGTTTAAACTTGGACAACTCTATATTTTAATAAAAATATTTTTATATGTACTATTTAGAATTAGAATTGATGTGGATTTAGATGAATGTGATTTTTATAAAATTGATGAACAAAGGGTTATCGATATTTCTATTATTTTTAATCAAGAACAAATTAATTTTAATATTAGTACTAATTATTTGTTTGATATACCTGCAAAATATATTTATTATGATAAGGCTAATACTAAAATGATTTTTGATATCACCCCTATTACTTTAACAGATGCTATTATTAAAGCAAAGTCTTTTGGCAATTTTACTATTGGATCTCTTCAGATAATTACTAATCTATATAATTTAGATGATTTAATACATATTCTTCCTATCCCTATCCAATATTTAAGTTTACAAAAAAAATATCTTAAATACAAAGCAAAGTATTTACAATTAAAAAAATTGAAAAATTATATTAATTAATCTAATTATCAAATAATAATAAAATTAAAATATATAATATGGATTATAAATATTTTTCTGTTGATTCCTCTAATATCGATTCTCATCTCGATATTCTAAACCAAATTACTAAAATTAAATCTGAACTTGTTTTATCCAACTTTAGAGATCAGGAAGCTACTCGTAAAGTTACTATTATGGATAAAACATTTGATCTACCAGATGGAGTTGTTATTGGAGAATTTAGCATTATTAATTTTTCAAATACTGATTTGAAACCGGATTTTGTTGATTCAATCAATTCACAAATTTATAAATATAAAAAATTAAATGAACAATTGGAAAAATTAATTGGTAAGTTACTTGATTAGATAATTTAGTCTATATTATACATCCATTCTACAAAATTATTTAATTCTTCTTTACTTATCATTTCTATAAAATTTCTTATTCCAAAACTCTTTTCTGTTGATTCATTGTACAAAACAACTCCATTTCTTCCTCTTAAATATATTATATCTTTTTTACTTATTCCTTTTATTTTATATTTTTCTGGTGTGTCTATACCCATTATTCTATCCCTTTCATTTAAATACATCATATAGGCCTTAGCTAATCCCCAACTTGTTGAACTATAAACACTTAATTCTGTTTTACTTTTGCTTTCTATATAGGTATTTAATATCATATTGATATATTCATATTTAGATCCTGAAAATTCTTTTTGATATTCTATTTTCTCTAATTCTTCTTTAAAATTATTTAGATATGAGTTTACGTCATTTTGTATTTGAATAAGATCCATGTTGATATATTTATATATATATTAAGATTAAATCAACTTTTTTATATAAAAATTGATTAGTTTATACAATTTACTAATTTATATAATAATAGATATGAGTAAAAAAACACGTAAAATCATATCATTAGATATTTCAAATAAAAATATTAAAGGTATTTTGAATTTGTCTGATTATCCTCATCTTAAATATTTAGATTGCTCACATAACAAAATTACTAGAATTATTTGTGTTCCTGACTCTTTAATCAAAATTAATTGTTCACATAACAAAATTACCATTATAGACTTTGAAATTATGAATAGAGAAAATATCAAATATATTGATTGTTCTCATAACCCTATTACTAATTTATTTTATAATTTTGATATTAAGCCTAATAAATATCCTGTTAATCTTAAAAAAATATATTTTGGGGAAAATTTTAATCAACCTTTGGATAATCTACCTTTTGGTATCACTGATATTATCTTTCCTGACAGTGAATTCTGTATAGTAAAATTTAATCAACAGGTTAATCTTTTACCTGATACTGTTAAAAATATCTATTTTGGTTGCGAATTTAATCAACCTTTAGACTCTTTACCACCTGGTTTGGAAAAAATTATCTTTTATAGATTCTCCAAATTTAATCAACCTATCGATTTATTACCTTCTGGTCTTAAATATTTATATTTGGGTAACGATTTTTCACAGTCAGTTGATAATTTACCTAATGGTTTATTACATTTATTTTTGGGTAGATCACCTTTTTTCTCTGCTTCTATCGATAATTTACCTGATTCTATTGAAGAACTTACACTTAATGATAATTATTCTACACCTATTAACAAGTTACCTTCTAGTCTTAAATTACTTATGATTAGAAAAAGTTACAAGTACATAAATAAAATTATGGAATTGTGGATTAAATCTAACTTTTCATTTGTTATTAGTCATGATTATTCCACAGATTTATAAGTTGATATCAGTTTATTTTGTATATAAAAACATGCGTCAATGTTGTGCCTCGCACTCGAACACGATAAAAAAATATGACCGGGATCACTTCACCACCCATCCTGATCATTTCTGCGACCTCCTCCGCGCTTGTCTCCTCCGCGCTTGTCACCTCCACGCACACCTCCACGAGGCTTGTGCTCGACCGCGCCACTCTCGAACGCCCGATTCGCCTTCTCAACCTGGCTCTGTCGGCGAAGTTCGCTCCGGTACCCAGCCTTCTTCTCGGCGCGTCCTTGCTGCACATCCTCAGCTTCTCTGGCCAGTTTAGGGCGCAAACTACTCAGCTCCTCTTCCAGTGCACGGGCGCGCTCAGCCTCCTCTTCCGCGCGTACCTCAGCCTCCAGCTTCTCACGGAACTCGGTGGCAAGCTGGCGAATCACTGCAGAGTTCAACTCAAACGTACCTTCCACAAACTTAGGTACGTGAGGGTGGGCATCCTCAAACTTCTGGATCTTGCCCATGATCTTGCGCTTGGTAGACTCGCTCGACGTTTGGTACAGGTTGATAGCACGCAAACGTTGGGCGGGGCTGGTTATGGTACTCCCAGCTGCATAAGTACCGTTTTTCAGCCAGACACTCACGGTCAACTCTTGGTGCTCGGGATCAGCGATAAGGCTGCGGAATGCGTCGACAGTTGCGGTAATACGTGAAGTACCAGCAGCTGCGCCACTTTCCTCTGCACGAGAACGAGCCCGCTGCTCAAGTTCGGGTCTCAGTCGCTCCCATGCAGCCTTCTTCGCTACAGCCTCAATGGTCTGAGGGGAAGCCGTGGAAGAACGCGCTGTGGAAAAAAGCGCTGTCGAAGAACGCGCTGCGCGAATGATATCTTCCTCAGTTTCCTCACTATCATGCGATTCCGCGCGTCTTGAGCTGGAGCGGGTGTCACCCCATGGGTCATCGTCATCCCATGAAGGAGGGAATGTTGTGGTGCGAACAGCGACAGCAATCACAGGGGTAATTCTACGGGCCGCCGCAGCAGCCTGTTGACCAGATCCAGAGCTCGACTCCTCGTCATCTGAATCAGCCATATTCTCCCAACTGTCCTCATCCTCCTCGACAGTCTGGGAAACTGAGGCGGCCGCAACAGCCACAGGTTGAACACCGCTCTCCTGGAGATCACGGTGCTCGGGGGTAAATTGGTTGTGCTGGGTAGCCAGCTGGGTAAAAGGGGTAGGGTTTGTTGAGTTGGACATTTACTATGTATTTGTCATAAAATTATTTATTAAATAGTCCCTTCAAGCCATTGTTTTTTTCAATTTTTTTATTTGTGTTTTCATTTGAAAATTTGAAAATACATTAGATTCATTGTTCATTATATTATTAAATTATTATTATAAATATGTCCGAAAATACACCTGAAATCAAACCAGATACCATGACAACCAAGACTACAGAATATACAGAATCTACAGAATCCACAAAATCTACCCAAATTATTTGGAGTTGTGTACCTAAACAACATTTTAATAAATCTACTATACTATTAATCCCTACTCAAACTCAAGATTTTGGTCCTTTAACACCTCGTCCTAGCTTAAGATTTGGATCTACACCTCTCCACCCAGCATTTAATTTTGGAGTTGGTCTGGAGACTCAGTCTGAATCTGTAAGTCATACTCAGTCTGAACTTGCTGTCAATAAAAGAAAAGAGCAAGAACCAATTGGATTTGAACAAGCTCGTAAATTATCCAAGCAACAAATTTTGGCTGAAAGTTCTGTTAGGGCTGCACAGGCTGTTTTGACACAAAGAACTGGATCTGGACTTGGAACTGGATTTGGACTTGGAACTGGATCTGGATCCCAAGTTATTCCTGCCCACAAGATTAAATCGCTATTTTCCACAACTAAACCTAGTCCTGTAATTGGACCTCATGGACGACGAGTTGTATCAAGTCTTTTGACCACTAATTATATTCTTGTACCTTCTGAACTTAATTTTCCTGAAGTTGAACTTAAGGTCAAGAATGCTTGTTCCACGCTATCAATTGAAATTAAAAATTGTTTGTTACTTTCCAGACATTGTCGCTGTGAATACATACTCGATAATCATTGGATTGAAACCAGTTTCACTGTTGAATTACTTGAGCTATCATCTAATCCGGAAGTAGTTGTTGTTGAAATTCAACGTCTCACTGGTATCGATGTGGTATTTGAGTATGTATTTAACCAATTAAGGGCTGTGCTGTCGGGTAATGATCTGTCAACAGTTAGTCCATTCAAACTACCAACATCGACTCTGACAATTTTACCTGAGATGACTCCTGAACAAATTGAACACGAATGGGTTGTATGTTCATATTATATTGATAACTATACCCCGTTAGGTCTTCGTACAATTACATCATTTGCTAATGCTGGTATTCCTGTTCCTGACCAAATTATTAAAAGGGTTATTACATTTGCACAGCTTAATCTTGCACTTTTAGTACTCTCACTTCAAGTTTTGACTGTATGCATTCAAAAGTCTTCTGGAGCACTCTCTCGAGAACTTGATATCCCAACTCTTGTACAGGTCTCTTTTAACGCACTTGAAAAGGGTGAACTTGGACGTCGTGCTGGTTGTAGGCTTTTGACTGTACTTATGGACAAATACAACACTGAACTATTTGAGTATTTGAGTGTTGAACGTACCAAGTGGATAGAAATTATTCAAAAGGTTGTGACCGAAACAGAGTGGGATGAAACTCGCGATAAGGCAACCTCTCTACTTACGTATTTGACTTTGACTTTGGATTCAGAAATTGATTCAGGTCCAGAATTGACAGATTAAATTGGTAAGCAACTAATTTGATTTTTTTTATTTTTAGATATATAACTAATATATTTGAATAATCGAAAAAAATGATTTTATTTAATAATATAATTTTACATACTTAATAATTAGTCAGATGAAAAATATTTTATTAACTACTGCTATTTCTTATACAAATGGTAATCCTCATATTGGACATTTGTATGAATCTGTTTTAACAGATTTTATAACTCGTGTACATAAAATTGTTGGAAACAAAACTAGATTTCTTACTGGAACTGATGAACATGGTAAAAAAATTCAAGAAACTGCACAATCATTAAATATTACTCCAATTGAATTGTGCGATATTTTTTCAGTTCGATTCCAAAATATGAATTGGAAAATGCAAGTTCAATACAATTGGTTTATTAGAACTACACAACCTCAACACATTCAATTAGTCACAGACAGTGTGATAAAATCTCTAGAAAATTCTGATATTATCAAGTCCACTTATACTGGCTATTATAATGTTAGAGAAGAATGTTATGTTACTGAAACTATGGCTAAGATTACTAATTATCAAGATCCTGTTACTAACAAACCTTATGAAATTGTTAATGAACCTACTTATATTTTTACCACTTCCAAATATATCGATTCGATCAATCAAACTGTTAAAAAAATATTTCCTATCCAATATGAAAATGATATTAGAGCTAAATTGGATAATCTCGAATCACTTGAAGATCTCTCAATTACCAGAACTACTTTTGATTGGGGTATTAAATTTCCTTCTGATCCTGATCATGTGGTATATGTGTGGTTTGATGCCTTGTTAAACTATGTTACTGGTAAAAAAATACTTTTTGAAAACGATCCTGTTATACCTATCCATGTTATTGGCAAGGATATTCTATGGTTTCATTCTGTGATTTATCCTGCGATTTTATCATCTTGTGGTTATTCCGATTTACTTCCAAACAAAATTATTGTTCATGGTTTTATCTTGGATTCTCAGGGTCAAAAAATGTCTAAAACTGTTGGTAATGTAATCAATGTTCAAGAAATGATTGATAAATATCCAGTCGATGCTATCAGATATTATTTATTGACTGAAACTTCAATTGGTTCTGATATTAAATTCTCTTTTGATTCACTTGTTTCTAAATATAATAATGTACTTATTAAAGATTTTGGTAATCTTGTCCAACGTATGTTTAATTTGATCAAACCTATTGAATCGGAAATTAATTCTATTCTCAAAACCGAATATTATCTAGAACTGATTCAACAATTAACAAATAATTATTTTGAAAAAGTTAATATGTTTACTGAAAATTTAGATATATTAGAATATGTTGATTCAATCAATGGACTCGTTTCTAAATCTAACAAAGATCTTACTGATATACAACCTTGGAAACTTGAATTAGATGATAAAGTTAAAGTTTTGGCTAATATACTTATTAATTTAAAAATTATATTTATAATGATGTATCCAATTATCCCTGATAAAATTGTAGAATTATGCAGTTGGATCAGTTGGGAATCTAAAATTAATTTTGATTCTGATTTAGAATTTCGAATTAAAGAAAAAGATAAAAAGTTTATCGCTTTCAATATTATAAAAAATTAAATTTATTTATAATAATTATATAATTTAATATAATTATTATATTTACTTTATTTAATTACAATGGAATTTTATAATGATAAAATACAATTAGATAAAGAAGTTATTATTGATGTATTCAAAAATATTAAAACTGATACTAAAATGTTAGTTTTTGGTTTAGGTTATGACAGTAAAATGTGGTTTAATTCTACTTCTAGTAATACATTTTTTATTGAAAATAAAGAAGAATATATTGAATTAAATAAAAATGATATACCATATACACATATAATTAAATACGATTATCCTACTAGATGTTCAACAAGTCATCAACTCTCTGATGATAAAATTAAAAATTTTTTTATACCTGAAAAAATTTTAGAATTAGCACCATTTGATATAATTATTATTGATGGTCCTGAGGGATTTAATTCAAGAGCACCTGGTAGATTATTACCTTGTTATTGGTCTACATTGTTATCAAAAGAAAATAGTTTAATTTATATTGATGATTCTAGTCGTTTTTTAGAAGATTTTTGTATAAAAAAATATTTTTCTAATAAAGATCATCAAATTTTTCCAAATAGAAAAAAATGTACAAAAATTATTATGTAAAATAATTTATATTTTAACGTCTACGAATAGTTGGAGGGGTCCAACTCTCTGCGATTTGAAGCCATTTGTCCGGATCTGTTCCACATCTTGACTTGTTAGGCAGAATCACACTCATTGTGTAAGTGAAGAGAGACTCCATCTCGCGAATCTTGTCTGCAGGAATTATCTTAGAACCAGTTGATCTGATTGCAATCACATGATTTAGCTGTTGATCCTGTCTTTCCTTCCCTCTGAGCTCATAGAAAAGAAGTTTGTTGGATGGGGTGAGGATTCGAACTGAATACCCGAATTCTTTGGCCAAATTTAGGTAATCTTTCCATAAATCAAGTCTGAGATTTGTGTTGTCCAAATAGACCTGATGTCCACCTTCCATACACATCCTAATACTCTGGTAGCACCATTCATGTGCGTCTCCAAGAAATTGGAAATTGATTTGACCATCGGTGTACAGTCCGGGAAAGTTGTCTGCAGAACAGACAAAAGCCCGTGTTATCGGATTGGATTGGTGGTCAGTTGAAGTTGTTGAAGTTCCTGAAGTTGCTGAAGTTCCTGTTGAAGCTGCAAGGATTGCTTCTTCTGAAAAGTTCGGGTCCACAGTGAGACCTGCTTTCTTGTTGAGTGAATTCACATCATTTCTTGATTTGGTTGATTTGCCGGAACCTGAGATCCCGACCATGATGGTGAGTTCTTTCTTGAAGTTAGGAGTTGTCATTTTGGTTGTGTTATAATTCTTAAATCTATAATTGTAAGCTAATAATATTCAATTTTTTTCCATCAAATATTGTTTTTCTTTATGTACTTTTATTATCTTAAATCCACATTTTTCATAACATTTTACTGCTGATACATTATCTATATCTACATATAAAGCAAATTTATCTATTGATATATTATTTAGATTTGACACAAACAAATTAATATTTTTTTGACAAAATTTCTTATTACGATATTTTGAATTGGTATGTACCATTGAAAACATACAAACATTTGAATCTGACAAAACTGTACCTCTTATCATACTAATTATTTCTAATGATTCTGGTTCATAAATAATTTGGTAATATGATATAGCTTTATCAAATAAATATGTATAAATGTCTTCATTTATTATATTGGTATATTTGATATTAACACTATTTGGTCTATGCGCTTGTAATATTAGCTCAAAGTTTGGAATAATTCTAAGATCTTGTTTGAAAAATTTAATTAAACCATGTATATCACCAAACACATATTTATATTTGATTTTGTTATGTGTAAAGGTTTTCGTTAAAATCATTATATAATTATTTAACATATTTATAAAAAATCATCATTTTTCTAAAAATTCTTAATTATTTATTATTTATTATTTATTATTTATTATTTGTTATAATTTTCTTTTCAACACATCAATATGTCTTATTGAACGTGATTCATCGTTATAAACATATTCACCTACAAATTTATATTCATTACAAAAATCTATCGGAAAATTTTTGGCATGACCTTCTTTTTTATGAAATGAACAGTGAATCATTGAATCGTTTACAATCATTGGATAAATATAATCTCTTAAAAAATGTTGGTCATAATCTCTATTTCCAACTTGACTAAAATTATTCATTAGATTTCCCCAACTTGCTAAATTAGGTATTTTTTTTGTTCCAAACATTCCTCCTAAAATTAAAAAGTTATGATGTGGATGATCTCGCATTATATGAAATATCTTCCTTGATTCTAACCATTCTTCCACTGCTAGTTTTTCTCTTAATAAAATTCTTGTATCTGTATCTCTTGACATCATTATTTCTACATCTTCATCATCGATTGCTTCAAATCTCCACATCATCGGTTTAATTGTATTTAAATCTCCTGTTTTATATATAACTTTGGTATTAGGTAGCATTTCAAGTTTATCAACAGTTTCTTTTGGAACTGTTTCTCTATGAATATAAAACCAACATTCAAAATCTGGATAAAAATTTAGAGCTAATTCTGCATTTCGTATCGCTCCTACATTATAAGTTGGTGAATTACCCCATAATGCAAATGTTATAACTTTTTTCATTGTCATATTTATAATATTAATATATTAATATTATTTTCTTAATTTTATTTATATATAACCTAATGTCTGATCTAAAAGAAAAAACTCTAGAAAGTTTAATATCTGATCTAAAAGAAAAAACTCTGGAAAGCTTAAGAAAAATTGCCTCTAGAAACAATATTGAAGGTAGAAGTTCAATGAAAAAATCACAATTGATTAGAGCTTTATCTAACTTAACTTCTAAAAAAACTTCTAAAAAAACTTCTAAAAAAACTTCTAAAAAAACTTCTAAAAAAACTTCTAAAAAAAGATCTATGAAAGGTGGTAAGAGACGTTCTAAAAAATCATCTAAAAAATCATCTAAGAAAACATCTAAAAGATCTAAAAAAATAGTAATGAAGGGAGGTGCATTAACTGGAGATCAAATTCATGCATTGACTACTAGAAACTATCAACAAAGCCCGATGATACTTCGTTGGGCAACTATTGATGATAATGTAGGTCCCAGTATAGACCAAATCACAGGAGTTCAAAGAACTCTTCAAGGAGTAAATGCTGGTTATTTAAGAATAGATTATACAACTTCTACTGGAAGAAATATTCATCAATTTGTAAGACCTAATCATTGTATATTAGTTGGTGATGTTTTTCAAA
>JACCDO012077048.1_pt1 | contig 21793 bp, 33 predicted proteins | sample 7446101 | NCBI WGS metagenome assembly JACCDO01 (sample SAMN15323440, study PRJNA562643) | freshwater metagenome | isolation source: river surface water | place: USA:Blue River Watershed | collected 2017-08-16
TAGAGGAAACTAGCTTTTCTGACGCAAACCCATTATGCGAAGTTATTGTCGTTAATGGCGTATATAAACATAATAATGCACACTCATTGGATCTGATTAGTCCTGATGGATCAAATGTAAACTTCGCAATAGCAAGCTCTGGACAATTCTCAACTGGAGATAAAGCGCTATGGCTTGACTCAGTTAATGAGCCTATGGTGCCAGTCTCAAACCCTCTCTTTGCAATTCTAGCAAAGAATGCAAAGAATGGATATGCAAGAATTAAAGCTATAAGATTAAGAGGTGAGATGAGTAGGGGTCTACTTGTTTCGTATGATAATGCATGGGATGGGCTCTCAAATAAAGAGATATGCGATCTTCTTGAGATTAAGAAATATGTTCCAACAAACAATCATATTTCTAGGTCTGGTGGTCGTTTTATTCCTGGCGATTCATGCAGAGGTCCGCATCATTTGCTTGGATCACAGAAGTATGATGTAGAATCTTTGCTAAGAAATTGGAAGAGCATACCAAACGGTACAGACGTTTATATAACTGAAAAGATTCATGGGGCAAATGCTAGCTATGGATGGCTGGAATTCGAAGGAAAGCTTGATTTTTGGGCAAGATCAAGAACTCTCTTTAAGAAAAGACCAGAACCAGGCAATTACGGTGGTTTGTGGTGGGATACCGCAATAAGAGAGTCGCTCGAAGAAAAGCTTAAACCATATCCAGGAATCGTTTTGCTCGGAGAAGTTTTTGGTCAAGTTCAAGATTTAAAGTATGGTATAAGTGATTCAAAATTTGCAGCATTTGAGTGCTGGGATTCTAATGAAAAAAGATATTATTCATGGCCAGAGCTTGTTGCTTTTTGCAACAAGATTAACGTAAAAACGGTACCGCTTATCGCTCAAATTAAGTGGAATAGTGATGGAGGCGTTCCCTCTGAAATAAAAGATCTTGCAGAGGGTGATTCAATGTGGGAAGGTGCGTCAAACATAAGAGAAGGTTTTGTGCTTAGAGCAACTGTAGAATCAACGGTTACAGATTACGTTTCAGGTAATCAAAAAACAATATCAAAAAATCTCATATATAAAATGGTAGGAAACTCGTATCTAACCAGAAAGTAATATTAAGTTATTGAGGATTTATTTTGTTAAATTTCAATTACTTTGAGACAAAAAACAAAAATTGCAATGTACATCCTCAATATATTCTTGATTTAGGAAAAGTTGTTTTCTTTGTTTACTTTGATTCTTTCTTTATAATTGAGAGGGTTGGTAGAAAAAGAATACCTTATGGTATATTGCATAGTCAATTTAATAAGATAGGTGAAGAATCCCTACCGGAAGAATTGCAATTTATTGTTTTTGAAACAAAATCTTCTCATAAATATCGAGAATTATTATGAAAAATATAATACTAATTATAGATGATCAGCCGGATAGATATATTCATTTTTCCGACATACTTTATGGGCTACAGCTTGGTTTAAACATAGTATGTGTTTCAAGTATTGATGCCTACCATCTTGTTAATAAGGAAAATATTCTCATAATATTTATAGATTATGATATTCCATATATAGACTTTGAAAAAACAATCCAGTATCAAACTGGAATGGATTTTGCAAAAATAATTATAGATAGTATGAAGGAATATCATTTAAACTCTAACAATTTTCACAAAAACATAGATCCTGATACACCGATCATTATAACCTCTGCGAACCAAGAGGGTAGTAAAAAATTAAGTAAATATTTTATTGAGAATAATGTAAAATATAAATATAATACATGCCTAGAAAGCAACCCAGAGCAAAGATGGCTTTGTGAGGTTTTGGTTGAGATCTGCAAGCCTAATTCGAAATATAAGAAAAACTGAATCTGATTGGGCTCCAAATATAAAGCCCGGCGTAACTTTTTATGTTGAATTTATTGCAATAGAATATCATGAAAAAGAATATTGCAATTCAATATATGAAAATGCAGAACAAGAACAAGAAGAAGATATAGTTATTTACAAAAAAAACAAACTCAATTTGTCGGAGAAAAGCAATGATCAAATTTATTGATGTTGAAAAGCAAAATTCTGCAAAAATTATCGACACAAAAGATGAGTATCTAAAGAAACAAATAGATCCGATATTGAAGGCAAAATCAACATTACAGTTAAAATCAGATGATAATGGTAAAAACTATGTTAGTTTTACATTTACAGAAGGAAAGGGAACATCATCCCAACCTATTTCAATAGATAATTTTGACGAGATTATATCTGCATTATGCCATTATAGAGATAATGGTATTCCCAAAAGAAAAGAAAATGCAAAAATGACCGATGTTGAGTTTTTACATGCATCAATCGAAGAGATAGATGGTATTGTAGAATTTAGAACCTATGGAGGAAGGGGCGCAAAACCAACTAGGTTTCCAAGGGAACGCTTTGATGATATTATAAACTTTCTAAAGAACGACGTAAAAAACTATATTGATCAAAATAAGCTAGATGAAGGCCAAAATATTTATGATGATATTTAATCATACGGTATAATAAAACACAATGGAGCTATAAATGCCTTTATCACCAAACGCAATACCGCCGATGCTTTTTGCTGGAACTAAAATATATCTATCACAAATAGGAGAAAAAGGATTTTTTTATCCAGTCGATTTACCTCATTCTCTGGAGTTTGACCTAGAAGTTGCTTATGAGCCAAGTTTATTTTCTGGTAGACCTGAATTTTCTTCATTCATGGTTTTGGTAAACAAATCTCCATACAAATATGGTCAGTTAATTTGGATCAAAAAAGAAAATATTAATCCATAAAGCATTATTTGCGTAAACCTGCCGTTTCGCCCTTGACGTGCGCCGGCAACGCGGTTATAGTGTTGGGGCGGGAAGTTCCCGCGAAAAACAAAAAAAAACAAAAACAAAGAGAGAACCAAAATGAACACCAGCTCTACCCGTACCCGTTTTCGTTTTGTTCGCGTTGCACGACGTATGCACCCCGTTTCTTGTGCATACACCTCGCATGAGGTTGCAAACGATGATGGTACTTTTACCGTAACTGTGAATATCGCAGCATCGTTCTGCCATCGAAAGGATCGCTTTGATCGTGCTCTTGGCCGATCCATTGCCGAGGGTCGCCTTGCTAAGCATCCTGCGACCTTTACCTTTACTCGACTCCCGAACGAGAACTACAATGTTCGTCTTAACCTCGCAGTAAGCGACTATGTTGCTAGCTGCGGTAGCCAGATCGGTTCTAACCTTGGTATTGGTCGTCGCACCAATACCGATGCAACTTCCGAAGGTTATGTTGTGGCTGGCTCTTCGGACATTGATTCTCAGTATGGTTCCGCTGATCGATCTGGCGCAACCTTCGAGCTTCACTCCGAAGGCTACAGTCACATCTGATAAACTAGAATCATAATGATTCGGCCCGGTATGGAAACATACCGGGCTTTTTTTGCGCGGCGCCGATTCCGGCAATACGCCAAACGCATAAGAATTAGCCGTTTAAAATAGATACTGCCACTAAAAAAATGATCATTAGAAAATAAATAGGAAGTAAAACCATCTCATAATCAAAGGCATCTTTTTGTACGTTTTTTTTACCTAAATCTTTTGTTATATTTCGCATACCATCTATTATATTTTTCTTATTTTTATTTATTGATATTATTTTATATTCTAAATTATCATTAATATCAATTGATATAAAATAATTTTCATTACCACTTTTTAATTTAAAAGCTATTAATGTATTTTTATCCAAAATTTCATGTATTGCAATTACAGAACTTTTGCTGCTTAAAAATAATGTTTTGACAAGCACTGTTCTAATAATTGTTCTAGATGCACCATCATCTAATGATGAAATTAAAAGATTTTTTATAGCTAAATCTTTTAATTCTTTGTATTTTGTGATTTTATCTAGCTCCACTATATTAAATGGTTTTAAAATGATGTCATTTTTTGTTTGAGACTTTAAGTACAAAACCTTCATTTTATCTCCATATAATGATATATAATATAATTACTAATTATTTGCATATGTTTTTTGCCAAAATAGAAAAAAAGTTTTTTTTCGGTGCGCCGGCCTTGACATATGGCAGGCCGGCGGTTACTACGGTTTGCCGATGGGCGCATCAAAACAACAAAAAAGACTGAGGGGTTTTTAGATGTATCAGGTCCGCATCATCACCAAGAAGTCCTACTCTAACAACCATCCCTGCTTCTTCTCTGGACCTAATGAGCCCTACAAGACTGTTGTTGAGGCTCGGCTTGCGGCCATGAACTACGCGCAGTCTAAGGGCATCGTGGATTACGAGATCGAGGCTTCCCTCGTATCGTGCCTATGACAATCTTCAAAAATTCATTCTAGATATACCCTCGGCTAGCCGAGGGTATATTTGTTTTAACTTATATCTTGGTGGAAAATGAATACATTGATTGACTTTGATAAAATACAGTATGATTGCACGATCAAGGATAATGTTTGCGGTACCAAAAAAATAAAACTAAGTATTAATGATATAATAATTTTTAAAAAGAATAATATGGGCTTTTTTCATAACGAAAAAGAACCTTCAATTTTTATTGAAAATGATTTTTTTCTATTCGAAGCCTGGTTTTTAAATGGACAGTTGCATCGTATCGATGGGCCAGCGCTAACTTTTAAAGTAGCATCTCAAAAATTAACAAAGGATCCTCTTAAAATGGACAGCAGATCGTTTTACGATTTTCAGGCCGAAAAAAATCAATGGCATAATTTAATAAATTTTAATTGTAAATTAATATCATTAGTAAAAATTTTTATGAGGGCTCATTGGTATGAGTCATCATTCTTTGATGAAAGAAAGTCTTATCTTTGGGGAAGAATTTATAATGATCATGCTTATGAATTTTGGGTACAACACGATAAAAGACACAGGGAAGATGGCTTTGCCGTAATTATTAAAAGATTAGGCGCAGTTAAATATTACTGTTGGTATAATAAAGATAAAACAATTTTTTTAAACGATGATACGCCAACGCGATATGACTGCATTAATTACAGCATTGGTGCAAATACTTGGCTTTTGAAAGACAAATTGCATCGTGTTGGTGGACAAGCAAGGTATTGTTCGCAAGATAGCAATTTAAATTCTTGGGCATATAATGGCAGAATCTTTAAAAATAAAGAAGCTTACTTTAACGCATTAAGAAAAGAAGATAAGGCGAAATGTCTTATTTCTCCAGATTTTTTTACATAATAGGAGTTTTTATTGAAATTTGATCACATAGCAATTGTTGTTGCAAATATATCAAAAAGTATTGAGTGGTACTCAGAAAGATTTTCTGAGTTTAAGTTACTATATTCTGACGATACTTGGGCTATTGCAAATATTGGAGAGCTTAGACTTGCCTTTGTGCTAAAGACTGAGCATCCAAGACACATAGCCTTTACACCTGAAGAAGATCTTGTTCATCCTGATTTTGTGGACAAACCAACAAAATTGCATAGGGATGGTACAAGTTCATTCTATATAAATGATCCCGATGGAAACACAATAGAAATACTTTTTGGAGCAAAAAATGGGTAATGTTTTTCTGACCTCAGATACACACTTTTCGCACAAAAACCTGATAAACTTTAAGAGAGTTGATGGCTCTCCGCTTAGACCTTTTTCTTCTATTGAAGAAATGGATGAGAAGCTTATCGAAAACTGGAACTCGGTCGTCAAACAAGACGATAAGGTTTATCATCTTGGTGACGTTGCCATGTCTCCGAAGGGTTTGGGTCCGGTAGCTAGACTTAATGGTAGAAAAATACTTATAAAAGGTAATCATGATATTTTTAAGCAAAGTCTTTATTCCAATTTGTTTAAAGACATAAGAGCTTATCATATTATAGATGGTATGATTTTGTCTCATGTTCCGATTCATCCTCTTTCGTTTGAAAGATTTTCTGCAAATATACATGGTCACCTTCACGATAAACGAGTTATGATGCTTGACGATTCAAGCAGAATTGACCCAAGATATTATTGTGTCTCTGTTGAGCATACGGAGTATAGACCGATTGCTCTTGAGGAGCTTAAACTAAACGTGGTTTCTCAGGGCGGCAAAACAGCTATGCTTGGCAAGGTTTCTATGTAAAAAAAAGACGGGGCAAAACCCCGTCTTTTGGTTTATTTATTTAAATCATCAGTATCTTGTAAATCTTGGAGGCGTCATCCTTACTCCACCGCTTGTATTTGATACAAGTGTGCTTGTACCATCTGGCTCCATTTTCTCTATATATTCTCCGCCAGCAAGTCTTCCTTCGAAATTAGATATTGGTCTACCCGAAGGTATTTCGGTTCCGCGATTTCTTTCATCCCTGAGATATCTAATCATATTGTTTAGGTCATTGAATGAAATTTGCTTGCTTGGTGTTCCATCATCTGCTATATCTGCCATCGCCATCTTTACATCAAAGTTAAAGTCATCTGGAGATAATATAGAGAATGCATAAACTGCATCTAAAAATGCTTCGTTTGTTTTCACTCCCCAAAAGCCATCTGCTTTTCCGCATGGAAATCCAGCAGAATTTAATTGATTTTGAATCTGTTGTACTTCAAATTTTGTCAATGATATATTGTACATTTCTTTAAGATCAGATGCTGAGTATAATGTCTTGGAGGCTTCTTGAAATAATCTTTGTTTATTGATAATATCTTCTTGCGTAATTGCTTGTGAAGATTTTTTTACATGCATCGCAATTTTATCAATCCTGTTTGCTTCTTTTACTAGTCCAAGAGCATCAAGATTATTTGCTAATTTATATAGCTCAGAAAACATTATAGGTTTCCTCTGTGTAGATCTTCTGCTTCTGGGAACGTCCAAATCTTAATGACGGTTCCTGCTACCAATTTATTTGGATCGCTAATCATACCTTCGTTTAGTCTCATGTTGTCACTAACATTCTTGCCAACTGGAGCAGAATATTCTCTTGTTATAGATTCAAGTGTTTCGCCTTTATTTACGGTTTTTGACTTTACTACCGCATCACTTTCACCTGATGCAAGCTTTCTAATAACTGAATCTATATAATCTGCTTCTTTGGTTAGTCCAACCTGATCTAATTTGTTAGCAACGGAAACCAATTCTTTAATCATAAAAACTCCTAATGTGAAATCTATTTTTATTTTTAATATTAATATAAAAGAGGTGCGCTTTGATTAAATTGACTGAAAAACAAATAAAAATAATTGAAAAAGCATTAACTTTTATTCAAAAATATCAAGATGATTATGACGATGTGCTTTTAAATGGCGGCGATACAAAGGCATCTTTACAGGAATTAGATAAAAAGTTTAATGGAATTATTACATTTTTAAATAAAAACAATATAGATAAAAAAATATTTTTAGATATATTGTTTATTGGTTCGGCCACAAGAAGGCTTGAAGAAGAAAATAATCCAATAGAGTCTTAATTATATTTAAATTGATTGCAGCAGTTTAATTAAACCTTCTTGCGATGATTCATATTCGTCAAATGTCTCTTCTTCGTCATAAGGTTGTTCGGATAAATCAAATTCATTTTTATCGTCTATAACTTCTTCTTTTTTGTTTTCTATTTTATAATCAGAATTATTCATTACAGATAAAAAAGTTCTGTATATTTTTTGCCTTCCTGCTGAGGACATAAGCAAATCATCGCCCAAATAAAGCAATTCCATCGCTTTTTTAATATTTGCATTTATATATTGAACAGCTTCTGATTTTGGTATTTCAAAATGGTGAAGCTCCATATCGAAAACCTGCTGACCGGAAGGTAACTTAAATGAGTTGCCGCGCTTAAATTTTCCGCCCCATGTCAGATTATTTTCTTCCGCATACTTACTAATAAGTTCTACAAGTTCAGGATCTTTTTTTATTATTTCGGTGTTTTCTCCTATTCCGGGGTATTTGTTATTATTTTTCGGCGTAAGAATAATAAGATCGTGCGCAAGTCCCAGCGCATGATAAGAACCTGGATCTCTAGCTGCGCCACCTTTAAGCGTTTCGGTAAGATTTCTAAGTTCACCATTTGAAGTAAACCTAACATCACCTCTTCCATTTGAAGAACAAAATGATGTTAGGTGCGATGGTATCCTAGCTATTTTTTCTGGAACAACAGAGCGCATAAATGTTCCTGCGCTCATAACTGAGGATAGAGCTTGCTTTGCTTGCTCTATCCTATTTTTTTCATCTAATTCAGACTGCGCTAACTTAGAAATATAATAAGCTTCTTCTTTTAGGTTAAAGCCGATAAGTATTTTTTCTAGTTTTTTTACATTATTCATTTCTTATCGGCCTTTTATTATATACCTAATTTTTTTCTGGCAGCCATCTTTCTGATTTCTATTGCTCTCATTATTGAGGCTTGTGTTGATAGTCCGTCATCTGCTGCTGATGCTGCTGCTGGTGTTTCTGATTCAGAGGAGGGCTTTCTTTCGCTCATTAATCTTGCAACACTTCTTGCTAAAGAATCTTCTGTAAATCCTCTCCTATCTCTACCAAAACCTCTTGTTGCATCTCTTTTTATTGACATAAACAAATTATAAACTTTAAGCATCTCGCTACTTTCATTTGCAAATGTTGCAAGTTCTTGTGCAGTCTTGTTACTATATTCAGCAATTTTCCTGGTTTCTTCTGGTGAAAAACCAGCCTTCTCAACACAATATGATGCAGCAGACTTTGGTCCGCCCAAACCACGAATTACGCCTCTAAAGTTTTTACTATCTCGCATAAAGTCCAAGCCACTCTTATCAACTTTTATTGCTCTTGATGCAATATTGTTAAACATAACCTCTAAGCCTGCAACAACTTTCCCCTTATCAATTGCCTCTGGTTTGGGTGCATCTGGTGTTGCTGCTGGTGCTGGTGTTTCTGGTGCTGGTGTGCCTGGATTCTTTTTTAATTCAATTAATTTTTGAACCAAAAATTCTGCGCCAGATAAATTTGGGACAAATCCAAGTCCTGGTGCCACATTACTCCATTGCCATCCATTGTTAAGAGCGGGTTTGCCTTGTGACCTCAAATAGTCTGCAACAGCGCTTCTAAAGGCTGCATCCAAACCATTCCATCCAGAGTTAGGTATTATGTCTTTTCCGTAGCCCGCAGTAGTTAACAATTCTGTAATTTTTGATAAATCTGGAGATGATGATTTTGGCCTCTTTACTGCACTTGGTTCACGTCTCGTTGTTTGCTGACCATCTGAGTTGGAACCCGTATATAATGACCAATCAAACGAATCTTTTTGCTGACCATTGGAATTAGAATGTTGCGACAAAGAAGGTACGCTTTGATTAAAATTTTTTTCTTGAGCTATTTCTGCAAGTTTTTTAACATAAGCATTTACTGCTTTTATGTAATTATAAGATCCTGCGCGAAAATCGCTTAAATTTTCAGGATCATTCGTCTGAACCCAAGCACCAATATCTATGCCCATAACTTTTTTAAAAAAGTCATTACCCGGAGATTTCTCAAATTCCAGTTTGCTAACCTGTTGGCTAAAAAAATAGCCTGATATATCTCTAAAAATAGGATAAAGTATTTGTGTGCTTATGCCGTAAAGCGCCGCTAGTCCAGCAATAGTTGCTGGTACTAATAATATTGGAGGCAATATTACGAATGCCATTTTTTCCAACCTATCTCTTGCCACTTCTTTTCGCTCAGCGACTTTAGAAAGCATGTATAACTTCTTAAGACCAACTCCGCTATTTTTTACCATCCGATCTTTCGTATTCATAGTTGCAAAAACTCCTTGTTATTTTATAAAATTAAATTATTATCAACAAATCAATGTCTTAAAATATTATACAGATATATTATTAGATTTTTGAAATCCGCTTTGGCGCCGCGGATTTCTAGTTAAATTTACCTCTTTGGTATATAAAGATTTAAAAATTATTAATATATATTTAAAAAATATTTTGAAACAAATTTTTTCAGACCACAAAAAATAAAAAAAGAAGGAGTACCTTATAATGCCCGGAGGGCATAACTATATACTTATTAATAAACCAACAAGAAGGTTCTCTACGTTGGCGCGGTAAGAGATCCCAAACCCTCTTGTTGGTTTTTAATACATATTTATTTTCTCGATACAAAAAAACTAATTTTCTCCCGTCCGGCTATTGACCTAAGCCGCAACGGTGGTTATATTCTCTCTGCCGCAGAGACGGCAAACAAACCCAACTAGTAAACTGGTGATTAAAAATGGCTTCGAATGATTTGGTAGATGTTGAGGGCGTTATCGTTGAGGTTATGCGTGATAAGTTTGTGGTCGATACCCCCAATGGTAGGGTAAACGCATACGTTAGTGGAAAGATTCGCGCAAACAAGATCCGAGTTGTTCTTGGTGATAGAGTTGTTGTTCAGGTTTCGCCCTACGATCTATCCAATGGCAGAATTGTAACCAGGCGTTAATTTTTTACAAAGGAGTGATAAAATGCCAACCGTTATCTATGATGGTGAGTTTGAAGTAGTTTATCCGCATCAGACATACAATCAGGATGATCATTATGACGAAGAAGAGACTGTAAAGATCTCTGATGATTCAGATAAGCTTTCAAGAGACGAATATCTAGATTACTGATCGGTGTAATTATGAAGATGATGTTGTGTCAAATCTGCGAATACGAATTTGATACTCATTCCGCCGAAAAGCATAAGGTCGGCGGAAAAATCAATCAATGTCCAGATTGCGTAAAGGAGCTAGGCTTAGAGACAGCAGTTAGATATGCTGGTGTTCAAGCTGGCGACGGCAAAGGTGTTGGATGCACAATTGTTGCTTTTGAATCGCAAGATGATAGAAGTAAGTATGTTAGGGCTTGGAGATCTGCCTCTGGACAAAATGTTGGTAAATCATGTCAGATCGGAAGAGGAACATCCTCTATGTCTGGTTTGAAATTCAAAAAGATTGGTGAATCAGGTTCTATTGGAACCAACCACAAGGGAAAGTCTACTTAGTAAGACTTCTTTTGAAAAACCATGTCTCCCTCATAATTTATGTGAGGGAGACTTTGTTCTTAAAAAAATAAAAATTTGGAGGGTTTATGCCTAGGGTGCGTGTAGGACAACTTGATGAGTATGGCTCTTTCTAATAATCAAGATTATCATATCGTTGCCTGGATTCAGAGAGGAAAGACTCCAATCATTGGCATTAACGGTATTGGGACCAAGCCTGAGTTTGGTCGTTCATTGCCCGGTGGTGCTTATGCTTTTTGCGCTCATGCTGAAATGAGCGCAGTATCCAAAGCAAAGGATATTAAGAAATCCGACGTATTGCATGTTATGAGGTTTACTAAAACCGGAAGGATTACGATGGCAAAGCCGTGTAAGCATTGTCAGTCTTATCTTAAGAAGAAGGGCATCACAAAGGTTCTTTATACCGAATGGGATGGCTCTTGGAATAAAATGAAGATTACTTAAAATAAGGATTTTTGATGCACAAAAACTTTACAACGATACTAAGAGAAGCAATAGAGAGAAATACTACCTCAATATCAGTTGAAGATAGTCCATTAATTAAGCCAATTGCTTATTTTTTCTGGCCTATGCTATCATCAACTTATAGCAGATCTGGTAACATCAAGCAATTCTTATCTTCAAATAAGAAGGATAAAACATATTTTCATGCCCTATGGCAAACAGCATCCATACAAGAAAAGTCTTCTTTTATACATGACTTTTTGCTTGGAGAATTTCATTCAAATTTACAGTCTTTATATGAAGCAAATTTGCACAAGGTAAATATAAACGATGTTTCGTTTATTAAAAATTTGCACGAGATGATTCCATCGTATATTTTCGATATCATTGTAGATATAGGTAATTCGACGGATTTTTCAAATTTTGATAATTCTTTAAACAGAAATCTTCTCGTAATAAAGCTTTATCAGAAAACAATAATGCAGGAAGATCCTTGCGAGAGAATTTCTCATATTGAGAAACTAATAAAGCATTTGGACATTTTTGATAAAATTAAATATCAAAAAGTTGTAGATGAAAATCTTTCAGATGAATCAAAGTCTATAATAGAAATTATATCACAAGATTTTGATGGAAAAACGGGTGGAAATGAATATTCATTTTATAGTGGCGGATTAGGTTACGACTATAAAAATACTGTATCATTTTGGTTAGATGTAAATAGGTTGCTTCATAAGAAACCAGATACGTTTGATTCTGCATGGGAGCGAATAGAAAGATCTAAGGGTTTTTTAGATAAAAGAAGAGAGGTTATAAATGATAACGCAAAGTATTGCGAGTGTTTAACGGAAAAAATCTTTAACGCCGTTAGAGATCAGGGTTTTGACTCACTCAAAGAAGATAGTTGTCATGCGCTTCTTTCTAAGTCGAATCCTTCCGAAAAGGCATTTTTTCAGGTATCAGTTTTATTTTCAGGTATAAAAGACGCAAAACATATCAACTTAAATTTAAGCAGAAAGGTTGCTCAAAATATAAGCAGCTTGGGCCCGCTGGTTATGCCTAATCTTTCTGCATCTGGAGATAGAACCGTTAGAACAATATTAGAAACATATTTCGATAGTGTAAGAGATAAATAAATTTCCATAAAGCAAGACCGGCCATGCCGGTCTTTTTTTTTGCTATTAATATTATTTTTTTTATTATGTTAAAACAAAGTTATATTAAAAAAATTCATCCATCTAAATATAGGGTTCTTTCTGAATCGGGAAAGAACATGGGAACATATAAAACTCTATCGGAAGCAAAAAAAAGACTTTCGCAGATAGAATTTTTTAAACAAAAAAATAATTTATTGCAACCACTGAGAACAAATTTAGACTTAGGTGAAAGAAATACCGCAAATAGAATAAAAAAAGCAAGTGAAATTCTCTATAACTTAGGATTAAAAAAAGAAGCTCAACAGCTAAAAGATGTTTCATATGCAGCCGTTGCTGGCATGATATTAGGATCAATGCTCGCACCACTCTATATTGGAGCCTCCGATTATGTTTATAATATTATCGAAGATAATAAAAAACAAGCCTTATCAGAAACTATAATACCAACAATAACAGTACAGCCAGAAGAAGGCGAATCTATAAAAGATATAGTTGCGAAAAATTTTCCTTCGGTTGGCGATTCTGAAATTGATATTATCGCTGACTCAATTGGTGAGCAAAATTATATATCAAAAGATGCTCCTCTTACCAAGGAAGATGTTATAACGATACCATCGCCATCTGATTTGGATTTGGTTGCAAAAAAAATAAAAGAAAAAACAGATGTTGATAAAATTAATAAAAAAAATATAGAAAAAAAATATAACGACTATAAGACACCAGATGATTTATCTTTTAATAGCTTGAAAATAATATCTGATTCAGAGGGTTTTAAGCCGTTTGCTTATGATGATGCAAATGGAAAGCGTTGGGTTGATGGAACAAAACCAATTGGAAATTTAACAATAGGCTATGGTCACCTATTAACAAATAACGAAATAATGAGTGGGAAATTAATAGTTGATGGAAAAACATATAACTGGAAAAAAGGTCTTCCAAAAGATGTTGCAATAAATCTTTTTGAACAAGATGTTCTTAAAAATTTACCAAAATTAAATTTCGAAAAACTAAGATTAGATATTGAAGATCTAATGGTAATATCATCCCTATCTTATCTTAATGGACCAAGCGATATCGAAGAGCTTGTCAGTTCATCTATTTCAAATGGAATATTTGATAAACAAAAATTTAGAAAAAATTTAACAAATTTTTACGTTAGTAAGCGCGGAGGAGCGCCAGCAAGAAGAATTGCGGAAATATTGATACTTGACAATATTCTTCTTCCAGAGATTTCCAAAGATAATGCTAAAACAATTGAAGATTATAAAAAATTTGTTGAAGGAAGATATACTGGAAAGCTAACAAACGCAACGAAAACCGGCGTCGATATGCTAACACTTGTTGTTGGTGGTTTTGACTCAACCGGAGATAAAACAAATATTAGATCAAAATCAAATAAAATGTTTGAATTATTAAATTTAGTTGAATCAAAACCCGTCACCTCAAAGGACAGGTTAATTAAACTAATATCCTCTATTTAAATTTAAAAAAAGCCGAGTAAAATACCATAACGCTTAAACCATGCAAATATTGGCGCCATCTTAAGTTAAGATTGGTGTATGGTGCCACTTAAAATAGGAGCAATATGAGTAAACAAAATGAACCTGAAAAGGTTAAAAATGAATCATCAGATATGATAAATCATCCTAAACATTATAATTTTGGGAGCATAGAGGCAATAACGGTAATAGAAGATTGGAAACTAGGTTTTTGCTTAGGAAACGCAATAAAATATATTTCCAGGGCTGGCAAAAAAAATAAGTCCTCAGAAATTGAGGACTTAGAGAAAGCAAAGTGGTACTTAGAAAGAGAAATAGCTACCTTAAAAGCAAAAGGTTAGTTACTTTTTGACTTGCACATTTGCTTCAAGAACATCTGCAAGTAAAAGCAAGAATTCAGCCAATATTTCCTCACCTTCTTCTCTTGTAAATCCATTTCTTGCTTTTACGACAAGTCTTGCAACGAAAGTTGCAACCTTTGGAAATGGAACCTGAATTCTTTTAATATTTGAATTATCCATGTGACCTCCATTGATATTTTATTATCACGTTTATAATAAAATATATTAGCATATTTTTAAATATAAGCATATGGATATTTTTAATCTGGCGCCAGTGAAAATTTTTGTGGACGCAGTAAGAAAAAATATTTTGAGAAAAAAAACCGACGTACAATAATCTGCGGCAGAGAGTCGCACAAATTCTTGCACTAAAGTAATTAAAATTAGCAACAATAAAAAAAGGAGTTAATATGAGAAACCTAATAGCATTTCTAGTTGTAGCCGCTTCAGCAATTGCCTGCGATAGAACACAGAGTGCTCCACAGACCGCTCCAGTTGTCGTAGAGCAGGCGCAGCCATGCGTTGATACTACTGCTGACTCAGTAGATGATTGCGCTACAAGTCAATCTGCGCCAGTTGTAGCACAACCAACTACAACTGCACCAGTACAGCAGACTGATGCAACCTCAACTGAGGTTCAGTCTACCTCAACTCAGACCGTACAGTAAATTAATTTATAAAAACAACAAGGATATAACATGAAGAAAAGTTTAATTGCGATGCTGATTTTCTCAGCAACACTAGTAGCTTGTGGTGATAAAGATACTGCTTCTGATTCCGGTGAAGGAAGAGAAGTCGTAGAGGATACAGACTCAGGTCTGGGTATGTAATAAATGTAATGCGTGGTACGAATGAAAAAAATCGTACCACGCATTATTGTATATTCATTTTAATGAAAATATTTTATATTTGAGGTTTTGATGCTGTATAGTTACGATCAGATTATTTCGCCAGATTTTGACAAAAATCTTTTATCAAATTATTCAGAAAAAGATAATTTGATATTAGCAAGAGAAATAATAAAAATTTCTGCTTCAATAGTAGAGTCCCAATACTTGGTAAGCATTAATAGATATAATTATAATAATTCATTGTTTTTACAACAACACCCTACAAAAAGGTATGGTTATCAAGCACCAACATCACAACAAATTCAATTCAATTCGATTGAAGAACTTTTATCAAAATTTGATTTGATATTAAATCATGTTGGAGTAGATAACTTTATTTTTTATGATCCAGATTTTGATAAAAAAATGACCCACATTGATTTAGATATTGTTGCAAACTTAGTTTTTACAAAAAAATTTTTGGATGCCATTAAATTTTCAGTGAAAAAATTTTCATCTAATGCCGTTACTGGCAACCATACACATAACAAACAGTCTATGTTGAATCAGATGAATTATATCATAGGCATTAAGCGCGCGGTGCAAACCGATGGGTTTGATCCGGATTCCTTGATTCCTGGTTACATGAAAAATTTCGGTAATCTTAATGATAAAGAATTAAATAACGATATCTCTGCAAAAGAATATTTATCTATATCTATATCAAACTTTTTTGAGAAAAAATTAGACATAGATATTTTTAAAGAACAATATATTGAAGATATAAATACAGAATTTTTATTTAACATTTTATCGCGCTCTACAGAAGATTATTATTCTCTTGTTGCAAAAGAAAAATCGTTGCAGATATTTTTATCTAAACTAAAAAAGATCAATATTAAAAATGAAGCTGTTCTTATAAAGATATATGAAACCTATCTTCTTTATAATGGAAAAAATATTGATTCATTGAAAAAATTTGATGAATTTTACAAAAATGGCGGACGCTCATTTGAAAAAGAGAGAGAGAAAAAATACAGCGAGGTTTTAGGGTATAAAGAATCATTAGATCAAATGATAAAATCACGCGATGCGGATGTAAGATGTATTGCGGCATCTATTTTGGAAAAAAATGATCCAAGGTTCGAGAAATTGATAAATGATAGATCAAGGTCCGTCTTCAATATTGTTTTGAGAAAAATAGACGTAGATAAGCTTGCCTTAATGTTCGGTTCTAAAAAAATAAATTCACCATATGCAAGGAAAATAATTGAATCAAGGATGGAAAAATGAATAGAGATAAGATAGAAAATCTAATATCATATGCTGATGAACTAGATTTGTTGGGGCTTCATAAGGAAGCGGATCAGATAGGTTGGATAATTAAGAGAATAGCAATTCATTCAAATCTCGGTTTTCAAAAAAATGCTTCGATGGAAGACCAAGATGCTCATTCAGAGGATTATCTGGAAGAGGATTCTATAAACAAAATATTAGAATCGATAAAGCTTTTGTCTCAAAGTGGTAGAGATACAGTTTTGTCTCACATTATAGCCATGGATGAAGAATCCTATTCAGAAGAATGATTTTATAATAAATAAGAGTTTATGTAGCCCTCTCAATTTATTTTTGATATAAGTTTTGTAAAAAACGCCCGCTCAACTATTGACGCGGGCGTTTTTCGTGGTTATTGTGGTGGTGTCGCAAAGATAAGGCAAAAATAAAAACAAAATCAAGACAACAATAAACATCTGGTGAAGTCTTGTTTAAACTTCTTGGAAAAATCCCAAATAAGGTCAATATCGCTCTTTCTGGCGGCGTCGATTCTATGGTTGCGCTTGATTTTATCAATACATCAAAAAGAGACGTTACTGCACTTTACTTTAATCATGGTACTGTTCATGGAGAAAATTCTCAAGTATTTATTGAGGATTTTTGCAAAAGAAAGGGTATCAATCTTAAGATCGGAAAAATCTCTGGGGAGATTCCGAAGGGTGAATCAAAGGAGGCTTTCTGGCGTGAACAGCGATATAAGTTTCTTGAAGATAATGCTGATGCTCAGGTGATTACAGCTCATCATCTTGATGATGTTATTGAAACTTGGATTTTTTCATCACTTCATGGTAACCCAAAGCTGATTCAATCATCGAGAGGTATTTTTATTAGGCCATTTCTTCTTTGTGAGAAGAGGTCTATTTTGGATTGGGCAAACAGAAAGAAAGTCGAATGGATTGATGATCCTTCGAATGATGACACCAGGTTTATGAGAAACCTCATTAGGCACAACATTGTTCCACAAGCTTTGCTTGTTAATCCGGGGCTTCCAAAAGTTCTTAAGAAAAAGCTAATTAATCATTATAACTCTGAAATCTAAATAACAATAATATATGTTTGGAGATAAGAATGAGCAAACTTTCTACAAAAGAAATAATTGAGCTATTTAACAATATATATCTTATAATCTCGAAAGTAGATGCTTGCAGGAATGCCACTTGGTATGGTAGTGAACCAATGTTTGATAGTAGTTTTCTTCATACGATTATAAGAGATGGGTTCTCAGAAGATATCACTAATATTAAAGCAATCTTTAGGCATTTAGAAACTCAAACAAAAAGAGAAAGCTCTTCCCTAGAACAATTTTCATCAATCATTTTCTTTCTAGGGCAACACTATAAGATTGATTTCTCACACACGTCTTCTGACGGATATTCCTATTTAGATTTACTAAATGCCCATAATCATTTTGAAGAGTTTTATTCTTTATCTGTAACAAAGGTATCTCCAAAATTGGTCGTCAAAACAGAGTATGTTTGTGTGTAATTATTTTTAATTTACACAAAAATATACTAATTATGGAAGTATAATATGATATGGGGGTGTAGCTCAGTTGGTAGAGCGTCTGCCTTGCACGCAGATGGTCAGGAGTTCGAATCTCCTCGCCTCCACTTTAATATACAAGGAGCTGTGACCGAGTGGTTTAAGGTAGCGGTCTTGAAAACCGCCGTTGTTAATAGCAACCGTGAGTTCGAATCTCACCGGCTCCGCCATTTTATATAAGCCATATGCGTAATTTAGTTCGCATATGGCTTTATTGTTTTTTTGGTGAATGTTGATAACATTTACTTCAAAAGAAGTTTTAATTATATCTAAAGGTTCAAATCTTCATAAACTTGGTCTTATAGAAAAAGAGACTCTTGTTGAAGCATGGTACTCTAATTTAATTAGAGTTGGTTATATGAGGATTTTAAGCATAGAGCCTCAAATTGAAAATTATGAATATAAGGCGTTGCCAACAGATTTATATATCAATAAGCTGTATAAAAAACCTACAGTTTCTTGGTCGCAAGTTTTTTCAGAAAATAATCAAAGCAAAAGAGAGCATAATCTGTTTGGAGCAAACATAGATTGGAGACGAAAAGGCATAGCAAAAAAAATGTATATATTTGCCAGCCTTATCTTTATAAAAAATAATATGTGTCTTTGGTCAGACGATATTCTTTCAGACAAATCGCGCTTGTTATGGGAAAACCTTCGATCAAAAAATATAGCATCATATCAAGATGGAAGGTATTTTATATGGAGACAGCATGATTTTTAATAGCATATATGATAATACCAATGCATTTCAGTCTGTTTTACTTAAGGGTTATGATGGCAATAACATCACTATACAGCTAAAAGATTTAAATATACATAAATCATTTGCAATTTTCAAGGCAAGTAGTAAATCTTTTGTAGTTTATGCGTTAGATTACAATTATTATTATTTAAATGTTTACAAGCTTGATGAAAACAATAATATTTGTTTTGTTTCGGAAGTGACATTAGAACTTTATCTTTCAGAAGAAAATATATTTGAAATCTATTCTAGACAAAATAATTTATGCATCGTAACGTACGATAGAGTTTTTTTGAAGGACGGCAGAAAAGATTCGGAACTAATACAGTTGAGGCACGATCTCTATAGGACTCAAAGAAATTATTGTGAAGAATTTTTGCCAGTTATACATTATATAATATCATGTACAGAGACAGAATATTATGAAAATTATGATTCTGAATCGAGTAAATCAAAATGGAAGCTCGTTCCTCATCAGTTTTTTAAAGTTGATTTAAGTATGTAAAATGAAGTGTAAAACAAACTAGTTAAAATAATAAAGGATGAAAAATGAAAATATCTCTGTTTGGACAATCCTCAAAAAACAAAGTAAAGGTATGGTCAGGTGAGGTTACCGGATCTTCATCATTGGCAACAATGATTATAGAGCATGGATATTTGGATGGTAAACAGCAAAGAGAAGAGAGGGTTTTTTCAACCGGAAAAAACATCGGAAAAGCAAACGAAACAACTCCGTTTGAACAAGCATGTAAAGAGCTAGAGTCTCTTGCAAATAAAAAAAGAGATTCGGGTTATGGAGAATCAATCTCTGAAATACCGGATATGTCAAAAGGATTTTTTTTACCAATGCTTGCTCACACATGGGCGGATCATAGTCAAAAGATTAGGTTTCCAGCTATAGCACAACCAAAATTTGATGGTGCTCGTATGCTTTGTCGTAAAGAAGGCAGAGATATTTTTATGTGGACAAGAAAGGGAAAGCCAATCACAACACTTAAAGAAATTGCAAAATCTTTATCCGATATCCTAGCTGATGGTGAAACATTTGATGGAGAAATTTATAAACATGGTTGGAGCTTTCAGAGAATTATATCTGCAATAAAAAAGAGAAGCGCTGATACGAGCCTATTAGAGTATCACGTTTATGATTCTCCAAATAATCTGCCTTATGATGAAAGATTTGTAAATAGATGGGGCGTCTGCAATATTGATCAGATTAAATATCTTGACGAAGACAGAAAAATTGTTCTTTCTCCAACTATAAAGATCTCATCAAGAGAGGAACTCTTCTTGTTGGAAGATAAGGCAATAGAAGCGCTTTATGAGGGTCTTATGGTAAGAAATTACCGTAGCAAATACGAGTATAAAAATAGATCTTATGATCTGTTGAAACTAAAAAGATTCGAAGATTCTGATTATAGGATTCTTGGCGGAAAAGAAGGCTCTGGCAGGGATGCTGGAACGGTAATTTTTTCATGTGAAAAAGATGGAAAGTCTTTTGATGTAAGACCAACAGGAACCATCGAGGAGAGAACTGAGTATTTTAAAAATCTAAATAAATATATTGGAAAGTTGCTAACTGTTAAGCATCAAGGATTTACAGATGATGGTTTGCCAAGATTTCCCGTTGGATTGAGGATTAGGCCAGATTGGGATGCATAATATTATCTAAAAAATGTCCTTAAAAAGAAAATAACTTAAAGGAAAATATTGTGATACCAGACGAACAAACTGAATCTAAAGAAATCGAAAATAATTTATTCATGTCTTCTTTAATAGAGGTTAAGGAAAATGTATTTACCTGTTCTTTTTGTAACAAAGATTTTTCCTTAAAAAGAAATATTTCGGCTCATTTAAGTAGGTGTGAAAAAGTTTCTGAATATATCGATATAAAACTTGAATCATATATAAAAAAATGTAAAGATAATTTTGACAAAGAAGTAGAGTTGCGCGGCATTTCTGATATGCAAACGACCTTGGAGAATTTTTGTAGTAAATTTTGCTTTAGTGCTAGTAAATCAGAATTTAGAGTTATTGAAGATAATGTTAATCTTATAACATTGAAAATTTCTAATATCAACACAAGGGGATACGCAGTAACTAATCTTAGTCAGGGTCTATATGTCGATATAGTTAAAGATGTATCTTTGGGCATATCTGGTTTGCTAACAAGAAAACTTAAAGAAAATATATTTGAAAAATATTCAAAATACATAGATCAAAAAAATTGGGAGACAAACGAATATGACCCTAATTCGCGTATAAAAAAAAGAATATTGATATCATGCTTAAATGATGGTTTAAGGACAAAGAAAACAACGCTTGACTTGCTTAATTATCATATTAACTATCTTTGGGAATTAGATGCATGTTATTATATCAATGACATACTAAAGATAGCGGGATTTGATGGTAAGATTAATCCTTTTCATACATCATATAGAAATGATACTTATACAATAAATCTTTCAAAATTAAATTTGCCATCTTATTATACGGAAAACAAAAAAGCAATTGATTTTCTTCATGAATCACAGAAACTTCTTGGAAAAGAAATGCAAGAAATTTCTTATGAATCAAAAATTTTAATAAAAATAGATCCATTATCAAACATAATAGAGCAAGATATTTTACATGCAAAAAATACTATAGAAGACTTAAAGCTAAAAATAAAACAGTTAGAAGAAAAATTGGAAAAACAAAAGGATTTTGTTACAAGAGATTTCATTGAAGATAAAACAAAAGAATCAGAGCGTGAAATAGTAAGAAAATTTCTTTTAAATTTTTCTTCCGCGGAAGATGCAATAAATTTTTTGCAGATAGATGGAAGAAGTTCAGCAAAAATACTTTTAAATCTAGTAAATGAATATCGTTTTCATTTAGGTGACGAATGAGTGAATTAACAAAAAAACAAATGA
>JACCDO011841199.1_pt1 | contig 21788 bp, 17 predicted proteins | sample 7446101 | NCBI WGS metagenome assembly JACCDO01 (sample SAMN15323440, study PRJNA562643) | freshwater metagenome | isolation source: river surface water | place: USA:Blue River Watershed | collected 2017-08-16
CCAGCCAAAGTCAAAATCCCATAGTTCTCTTTGATCTCTAGATCACTTTGCCTCAAACAAGCATCATAAAAAGACAAAATCTCATTTTGATGCACCAAAAACGCTTCTTGCCCTTGATCTAAAAAGCTGATTAAAAAAGCCCATTGCCTTTGAAAAGAATGATCCGATGTTTTGCTTGATAAAAATATCATTGAAATCATGATTTTGGCACAAAAAATCATCGCTGAAGGGGAAAAATCAATGCGTGGAGATTCAATGAATTGCGATTTTGTGGGATAGATCTCAATAGACAAAATGACTTTCTTTCTTTTTTTTGTAGAAATACTAGCATTTTGTTTTATTTTTTGCTAGAAGTTCAAGACTCAAAAAAAATAAAAATCACACCTACATTTGTCGAAATTGGAGACCGATCATGGCAAAGAAATCACAACGCGAAAATATCAAGTTAGAAAGCACTGCAGGTACAGGTTATTTCTATACTACTTCTAAGAATCGTCGTAACAGCACAGGTAAGTTAGAGCTCAAGAAGTACGATCCAAAAATTCGTCAACATGTTATCTTCAAAGAAACAAAGCTCAAGTAGTTTTTAATCAGCTACGACGATTGATTTTCGGTTTTAGATCTAAGACGGAAATACATTTAAATCTAAGACGGAAATACATTTAAATCTAGGATCTAAAATAAATTTAAATCTAAGATCTAAAATAAAAAAAGCCACTGCAAAGTGGCTTTTTTTATTTCACTGCTATAACATAAAACTAAGCAATTTTAAGAAAACTCTGGTAAGTAGCATAATGCATATCTGTTAAATCCTTAGCCTTAATTGTAGCAGACAGATAACCCCCAGCAAGCACCCAACATGCCTTAATATGATTATCCTTACACCATTGTGCAATCATCTCTTCTCTTTTGATCAAAGTTTCCTTAGTCACCCCATTCAAACTAGGATCCATGCCAGCATTATGCATGATGAAATCCACATCACAACTCTTGAGATGGTTTAAAGCTTTTTGCACTCTATTCAAATACCCAGCTTGTTTATCTGTATCATGGTAAAACTCCACATGATGTATAGACCTATCAGAACTCCATGTATCAAAAGCAGATGTAGAAAGATCAGCAATGGGGATATCCAAATGCCCTAAGATATTGTAAGTACCTCCCCCAAAATGAGCATCTACATCCAAAATTCCTATTCTTTGCCCTTTTTGCTTAGCTATTAAAGCTGCTATGGCTAAACCATTGACTTGGCAAAAACCTTGACCATAGTTTTTCCCAGCATGATGTAAGCCACTAGATAAACTCCCAGCATAACCATCTTCTATGGCTGAAAGTACAGCATCTCTTACCCCACCATTGCTATGGGTAATTGATTTTAATAAATCACTATTCCAGCCTACATCTAAGGCAGAGTATTTGAGAGTTAAATTAAATAAACTGGCCACATAATCCTGATCTAGGAATTCAGCCAATTCATCTTGGGTCATGGCTTTGGGAGCTGTTAAAACACCTTGATTCTCTAAAATTCTTTGAGAAAGCCAAGCTGATTTATTCACTGTTTCCATTTGTGAAGTTTCAGAAATATAATTTTTAGAAAAATAAGTCTTCATATAGAAAACATCCTTTTTTGAGAGGGTTTTGAGAGGGTTTTGATTTTTGCGAATCGAGAAAATTTTCAACTGACTTTGTGTAAACATTTGTGGGCTCGATTTCTTGCAACGAAAAGGCAATTTTTTAAAAATATCTTTATTGACAAAGATCGACTTAGTGATCAATATCATCTCATTTGATTTCAAACTCTTGATGTAGAGATGGTAGTAAAACATGACCTTTCAAGCACCCAAATCCTTTTTATTTCATATTGAATCAGGTGTAGGTGTAATTACACTCAATCGACCAGATAAATTAAATGCACTTACTTTTGAAATCTATCAAGAACTTGGGGATTTCTTTGTGCAATTAAATCGTATGCCAGAAGTGAGATCTCTGGTGATTACGGGAAGTGGTAAAGGATTTTGCTCAGGGGGAGATAAAAAAGATATTATCGCTGAACTCTTTAGCAGAGATATGAATGGACTCTTGCAATTTACCCGAACCACTGGGGCTTTGATTCAAAATATGAGACAAGTCAAAAAACCCTTGATCGCTGCGATTAACGGTGTCGCTGTGGGCGCTGGTGCCGTCATGGCCATCGCTTGTGATATGAGAATCGCATCAGCAAATGCTAAAATTGGTTTTATTTTCCCCCAAGTGGGATTGTGTGGGGCAGATATGGGCGCTACTTATCTATTACCCAAAATCATCGGCACTGGACTCGCTTCAGAACTACTCTTCACAGGTGATCTCATTGATAGCCAAAGAGCATTACAAATCCATCTCTTTAATCAAGTCGTAGATCAACCCTTTGATACAGCTTTTGCACTTGCCAAAAAACTAGCAGATGGTCCCGCATTTGCCCATTCAATGACAAAACAAATGATTGAAAGTGAAGCTCAAATGACTTTGGCTCAAGCCATTGAAGCTGAAGCACAAGCGCAAGCGATTTGTATGCAACACCCAGATTTTAAAGAAGCCTATGATGCTTGGGCTGAGAAAAGAACACCTCGATTTGAAGGAGCTAATCATCAATGAGTGAAAATCAAAATAAAACCCTAAAACCCTATCTATCTTCTCAAGACCTTACCTTTCTATTTGCTGATTTTCACGATAAAATCACTGAAAGACTGGTTGATTTTGCTGCCAATTGGCAAACTGAACATGAAGATGATTGGTTAGCAACCAAAGATGCGATTGCGGATTTATCAAAACATGAATTTACCAAACTTTGTGTCCCAGAACAATTCGGTGGTGAAGCTGTTGAAAACCCCAATCATATCGATATTCGAGCTGTGACCCTAGCCAGAGAAGCACTGGCTTGGTCCAATGGTTTGCTCGATTGTGCTTTTGCCATGCAAGGATTAGGCTCTTATCCCATTACACTTGCTGGTAATGAAGCCCAAAAGAAGAGATATCTACCAGGGATTATCAGTGGTGAAAGAATAGGTGCTTTTGCTTTAACAGAACCCAATGCTGGAAGCGATGTAGGTAGCATGGAATGTAAAGCTAAAAAGCAAGAAAATGGCGATTATATCATCTCTGGCACCAAAACATTTATCAGTAATGCTGGTGTGGCAACACAATATATCGTGTTTGCCAGCACAGATCCTAAACTCAAGAATAAAGGCATATCTGCATTTATCGTAGATGCCAATGAACCAGGGATTAAAATCGAACCATTTGAACTATTAGCACCACATCCTATCGGTACCATACATTTTAAAAGATGTAGAGTCCCAGAATCAGCTCGATTAGGTCAAGAAGGTCAAGGTTTTAAAATCGCTATGCAGACCCTAGATACCTTTAGAATCAGCGTTGCCGGAGCTGCCTTAGGAATGGCCAGAAGAGCTTTGGATGAAGGTTTAAGATATAGTATTCAAAGACAACAATTCCAAAAACCCTTGATTGAACAACAACAAATCGCTGCGTATTTGGCAGATAGTGCGACTGAATTAGATGCAGCAAGATTACTTGTTTATCGTGCAGCAAACTTAAAAGATCTATTCCAAGAGAGTTTAACCAAAGAAGTTGCCATGGCAAAATTATTTGCCACAGAAACAGCCCAAAGAATCATCGATAAAATGTTGCAAATTCATGGTGGGTTAGGTGTGAAAAAAGGCAATCCTTTGGAACGATTATATAGAGAAGTTCGCGCACTTAGAATATATGAAGGTGCAAGCGAAATTCAAAAACTGATGATTGCAAAACAACTACGCAAAGATTTTGAATCTCAATAAGATTAGGCATTATGAAGGTCTAAATCGAGTCTTTGATGTTTTAGGCTTAAAACTACTCACTTCTGGTTGAACAACTGGTTGAACAACTGGTTGAACAACTGGTTGAACAACTGGTTGTTGAGGTATTGGATTTGGTTTGGTTTGGCGTGGTTGTTGATTGAATCTGGGGTTACGAGGGGGATGTTGATGTTGATGTTGCTCTGGCACTGGTGGCATTGGGCGTTGAGGGATATGATTGATCTCTGGGGTTGGATTTTCGCTTTCCCCATCATCGAAGTTTTCAAACCCATCCCATGCTGTGATTTTTGGGATATATAGAGATGTTGGTCCTTGATCTTTGGTTTCAAAGACTAAAGCTTGCTTTGTTTGGGTTTCATTAGGTGCAAGTAGCCTAAATATCAGCTTTTTTAAGCTCATCTAATGAATCTCCTGTTGATCGATCTCTTCTACAATCGCCATAATATCCTTGGTATTCACCAATCTAAGTTTTTCATCCCAAGGCAAAGTGAGGCCACATTCTTTGGGAAAGAGAACCCAAGCATTTAAGGGAATCCCAGAAACATTTTCACCCAAATCATCATCTGCTTTTGCGCGTGCAACTTCAATCACTTGGGCATAATTTGCTTCTTGATAGCTTTCTTTTACGCCTTGGGGCAAATACAATCCCCCAGCGCTACGATCTGCATTTTCGCTTAAACGAACTAAAACTCTAGGGCCTAGAGGTTGAACATGTCTGATTTTAGTCATGGTTTTTATCATTCAAAGGTACTAATCAATAACCCAGATCTTAATTTGGGTTCAAACCAAGTTGATTTAGGGGGCATTACTTCATTCATATCCGCAATTTCAATTAAATCTTTAATAGAAGTAGGGAATAATGCAAATGCAACACTGTCTTTTTCAACAGCACCTTGTTCTAAAGCTGAAAGCCCACGAATCCCACCAATGAATTGAATGCGATCACTGGTTCTTGGGTTTTGAATATCAAAAATCGGTGCTAACACTTCATTTTGTAAAACACTGACAGCGAGTTGTTGAGGTTTGGGCAATTTTTCAATCTTATCACTCAATGTGGTCTTGGGCACAAGTAGATACCAAACACCTGCTAAACACATGGTATAATGCAATTTTTGTTTGGGGGCTTGGGCTTGATCGAGTTGATAAAGATCAAACAACAAAGAAAGCTTGGACATCAATTCTCTTTTTGTATTGCCATTGAGATCTAATAATAATCTTTGATAAGGCAAAATTTGAAGTTGATTATCTGGGAATGCCACTGCCAAGAAATTCGCTCTGGCAGAATCACTAGGTGCATCTTTACCAATCCTAGATGCTGCCGCTGCTCTATGATGTCCATCAGCGATATAGAAGGCATTTACCTTTTCAAACTCTGCTTTGATTTGAGCATTTAACCCTTCATCTGTGATAGGCCAAACACGATGATACACTGTACCTAAACCATCATTGGCAGAAATTTCTACTTCTGGGGCTTTTTGGATGATTTGATTGACGATTTGGTCGATGCTTGACACTTGGGGATAAGTCAAAAATACGGGTCCTAGATGTGCTTTGAGCGTTTGTGTTAATCTAAAACGATCATCTTCTTTTTTGGGGAGAGTAAATTCATGTTTCTTGATCTTACCTTCCCAATATTCTTGAGCATTGGCTAATCCTACAATCCCAAATTGTTTATGGGTTCCCATTTGTTGTTCATAGATAAAAAAGCCTTTACTTTCTGCGCTTACCAATAATTTCTCATCCAATAATCGCTGAAAGTTTTGGGCAGATCGTTCATAGACTTCATCAGCATAAGGACTGATTGCATCATCAAATAAAGCATCTGCTCTGCTAATTCTCAATAAACTATTTTCCTTACCCTCGATCAAAGCTCTTGCTTCTTGTCGATCTACCACATCATAAGGGGGGGCAGCGATTTCTGATGCTTTGCCAGTGGCTGGTCTTAGTGGGGTGAATGGGTTAAATGCAACCATATTTGTTCCTTGGCTTGAAAAAAGAATAGATGAATAATTAAAAATATGCTTTTCTTAGACTCAAGTCAAATTTCAAACACCCTCTACATGATAGAGTTTTTTTGTTTGAAATCATCGCACTTCATTTTACATAGGAATTTCTTTATGACTGCATATCAAAGCCTAAAAAAGCATATTCAAAGCATTTCATACCTTCAAGGTGCTAGCGAAATGTTACATTGGGATAGCGCAACAATGATGCCACATGGGGGGGGAGAAGCTCGCGCTGAACAACTCGCAGAGTTAAAAGTAGTAATCCACCAAAAAAAGACAGATCCTAGGGTTTGGGATTGGATTCAAGAAGCAAGAGAAGATCAAAGTTTAAGCGATTGGGATCAAGCAAATCTTAAAGAAATCTATAGAGAATATGTTCATGCCAGCGCTTTACCAGAAGATCTCGTCAAGAAAATCAGTCAAGCTTGTAGCGCTTGTGAACTACAATGGAGAGAATCCAGAAAAAACAATGATTTTAAGAGCCTTTCTCCTTATCTCGAAGAAGTGGTTAAGTTGATGAGAGAACAAGCAAATATCAAAGCTACCCCTTTGAATTGCTCTCCCTATGAAGCGTTATTAGATGCGTATGAACCCGGTATTAGCACTGCTTATATCGATCGTGTTTTTGAAGAATTGATGACTGATCTACCTAGATTAACCAATGAAATTCTAGAACATCAAGCACGTCAAGGCTCAATCAAAGAATTACCCGGTCCTTTTAGCATTGAATCCCAAAGATCATTAGGCTTAAAAGTCATGAAAATCTTGGGCTTTGATTTTGATCATGGTCGCCTAGATGTCAGCTTACACCCATTTTGCGGTGGTATCGCATCTGATGTTCGTATCACCACAAGATATAGAGAAGATGATTTCGCTAAAAGCTTGATGGGGGTCATTCATGAAACTGGACATGCACTCTATGAACAAGGATTGCCCAAAGCATGGGCTGGACAACCGGTAGGTGTCGCTAGAGGTATGAGTATCCATGAAAGCCAATCCCTCTTGATGGAAATGCAAGCTGGGAGAAGTCGCGCATTTATGGATGTCCTTGCACCACTCGCACAAGCTGAATTTCAACAAAATGGTGATGCTTGGACGGCAGATGCTTTGTATCGTAGATATATACAAGTGAAAAGAAGTTTAATTAGAGTAGATGCTGATGAAGTCACCTATCCAGCACATGTGATTTTGAGATATGAACTCGAAAAGGATTTGATTGCTGGCTCAATCAATGTCAGTGACCTACCTGAACTTTGGCGCGTCAAAATGCTAGAGAAAGTTGGCATTGCCCCAGATAGCGATGCCAATGGTTGTATGCAAGATATTCACTGGGTAGATGGTTTATTTGGCTATTTCCCCACTTATACCCTAGGGGCATTAACAGCTGCACAACTCTTTGAAGCTGCTTGTTTACAAAATGAAAATATATTGCCAGAGATTTCCAAAGCGAATTTTAGTCCTTTGCTTTCATGGCTACGAGAGAATGTCCATAGCAAAGCATCTAGATTTAGCAGTGCTGAGTTATTACAACAAGCAACAGGGTCTGTGCTCAGTCCCCAAAGTTTTATTAGACATATCAAGAGAAGATATTTATCTTAGTCTTGTAGGATTGCTCTGGCTTGTATTTCAACCTTAGCTCTTTTTTCTACCAAACCTGCAACACCCACTAATGCCATTGCAGGGAAATGCCTACCAAGTCTTTCTTTCCATGCTGTGCCCAAACCCTTGCCAGCATTTCGATATTCATCCAAATCAGTGACATATACAGTCATTTCAGTCAAATCTTCGATCTTACCACCAGCTTGTTTTAGTACAGCAATCACATTGTCTAAGGCAATGGCAAATTGAGCAACAAAATCATCTGTTTCAAATTCTTGCTGTTGATTCCAACCGATTTGTCCAGCGATCGATAATTGTTTACTGCCTTGTGCTAAAACACCGGCGCTATAGCCTTTGGTAGCTTTCCAACCTTCTGGTAATATCACTTGATGTGGCATATTTTTTTCCTTTTTTTGATGAAGAGAGTGAATCAATGTGCATGAATAAAAGTTTGAACCCTAGGATCTTGGCATTGAAGTAAAGCTTCCTTATCTCCAGCGATCAAGAGCTCTCCCTTATACACCATGGCGATTTGATCGGCGATTCTAAATGTAGAACTCATATCATGGCTAATGACAATGCTGGTGATCTGAAATAATCGATTAGCTTCCACAATCATCTCATCCACCTTATGCATCATCATCGGATCTTGACCTGTGGTAGGTTCATCATAAATCATAATATCTGGCTTAATAATCAAAGCCCTCGCCAAAGCAGATCTCTTTCTTTCCCCATTAGAGATTTGATCTGGGTAACGATTGAGCAATTGTTGTACACCGAGTTTTTCTGCGATTTCCAATGCTTGGGGTAAAGCTTGTTTGCGAGATAAACCCCTACCTTCTACCAATGGAAATAAGATATTATCTAGTATGGTCATAGAATCAAATAATGCTGCCCCTTGAAAGAGCACAGCGATTTTTGATTTTGCTTTCAAGATCTCTTTTTCATCCCCATTGATAAAATCTACACCTAATACCTTTAATTCCCCTTGATCTGGCTTAAATAATCCAAGAATATGCTTGACTAGCACAGATTTACCACTCCCTGAACCACCAATAATCACAGTGATTTTTTGTTTGGGAATTTCCAAAGAAATCTTTTTTAATACTTGTAGTTCTCCAAAGCTTTTATCTAGGTTTTTAATACTTACTAGACTCTCCACTTGATGATCACCCATGACTTGCTGTTGAGATGCGGGTTCGATTGCAGAATGATTGGATAGAGCAGTAGAAATAAAATGATGCACAATGGGATTTTGACTTTGTAGCATTTGATCATAACCATTGATTTCTATGATCTTGCCTTGCGCCAAAATCCCCATGCGATCAGCTAGTTTTTTATTGGATTGCATATCATGTGAAATCACAACAGCTGTTAAATGAAAATCCCTTTTCATCTTTAACATCAAATCATCCACAAATGAGATCATCACAGGATCTAAACCAGTGGTAGGTTCATCAAATAAGATCAACTTGGGCTGAGTCACCACTGCTCTGGCAAAAGAAACCCTTTTTTTCATCCCACCGCTTAAACTTGAAGGCAATAGATGGATAGCATGCGTGAGTTCTAAGGTTTCTAGGATGTCTAAAGCTTTTTTTTGAGCAATTGTTCTCGATAGATTCATCGAATGAATCAAGGGAAATGCTACATTTTCTAATACACTCAAAGAGTCAATCAATGCATAGTTTTGAAAAACCATCGTACAGTTTTGTCTGAGTTCATTCCTTCGTTTTTCACTGATTTGAGCGAGGTTTTCCCCAAATAATAATACTTCTCCTTGATCTGCTAATAATAAACCATTCATCAATTTCAAGAGCACAGATTTACCACTCCCAGATTCACCTGCAATCACAGTCATTTGATTTTCTTCGATGTCCAAAGATAAATCTTCTATAACTTTTTTAGATCCAAAGGATTTGTATACATTCTTGAGAGAAATCATCATATTCTCATTAATACTATTTTAATTCAGCACAACAACGAAAACCAATACTTGTTTTTGTAGTAGATGGCGCTCTCTTACCACCAGAATGACAAGATGCATCTTCATCTGCTGATGCAAAATCTCCACCTCTGACAATGGACTCTTCAGTCCATTCTGCCACATTACCACTCATATCCATAATCCCAGCAGCACTACGACAACCCTTGAATTGCCCAACACTACTAATCTTTCTTTCTTCTTCTTCACTGTCTTCAGTATTGCATTTATTAGGATCAAAAGTTCTACCATAAGGGTAAGCGCTTCCACCTCTACCAGCACAAGCTGTTTTCCATTCTTTATCAGAACAAAGTCTTTTCTTGGCTTGAGAACACATGGATCTTGCACCTTCTAAAGTGATATTCACTTTGGGGGTACCACCACCTGGGAACTCATATATATCGATACAATATGCTTTGCCTTCTTTTGCCAAAATCACAGCTTCCTTGCCTTCAATTCTATTCCCACGAATTGATTTATTGGGGAAAGCAGCTGTTGTGACTACTAACATCCCTTTGGGACAGAATATTCTTTCATCACTGCTTTCACCTTCAATGATCGCAGAATGACTACTATCTTGTTGATGTGAAATCTCTTGCGCTTGTTGTTTTTCAGCTTTGGCTTGTTCTTCAAGTGCTTTGGCTTCAGCTTTGGCTTTGGCTTCTAAAGCTTTGGCTTCTACTTTGGCTTGGTCTTCAATCGCTTTGGCTTTGGTCTCTAGCGCTTTCGCTTCTAATTCAAGAGCTTGCGCTTGCGCAAGTTCTTTGACTTGAGCTTCTGCCTTTGATTTTGCTTCAGCTAGGGCTTGAGCTTCAGCTTCAGCTTTTAATCTCTCTTCTTCCAAAGATTTGGCAATTGACTGATCTGGGACAAGCTTGTTCTTCTCTGTTTCATTGATGGTAGCGAGTTGATTTAGATCAGGTGTAAGCTTTTGATTGAGCTCTTGACTGATGGTGCTTTTTTTATTCTTGTCTTCTGTTTTAGAATTTTGGTTCAAAACAAAGAAAACGACAAAAGCAACCACACCCACAACAGTAATGGTACTGAGCAAAAATCCCAAGCTTGATTCAAGGAAACTTCTCTTGGCATATAGTGTTGTCTTGATCGGTTCTGGGGTATAATCATTCTTTTGATGGGATATCCCTAGGTCTAGATATACTGGCTGTTGATTGTTGACTGGTGTAGATTGGAGTTGAGAAATCGCATCAAATCTAGGGGTGGGCGTTAATTCTGGAGACAGTAATGATTGTTGATTGAACTGAGAATTGGTATTTGTATTTTGCTTGGGTGTAATTGGCATTAAAATCTGTTGCTGTATAGGTTGGGGCGCAACAGATGGGGCTTTTTGAGGGTAGAAGGGAGATGTTTGTCCACCTAAACTTTGGTTAAATGAAGGGGGTAAAGTTCTATTCTTGCCCAAATTAGGTGTGACCACAAGTAGAGGATCCAAATCATCATCAAATGAATCAACAGCAATAGGCGCTGGGATTAAAGTATCTTCTTTGGCATTTGTTTTATCTTGATTGAAAGGTGAATTTTCTGAAGCCAATAAACCTTCACAAATCGAAATAAACTCTTCATAGGCAATACTAATCTCATGGAATCGATTCTGGGGTTGAGTATGACAACAATGATCAATCCATTCATCGAGTTGATCTAATCTTGCTACTTTTAATACATCTCCAAGTTTCCTTCTATTTTGCCCAGAAGTCCCAGTCAATAATTCATAACATAAAATCCCTAGATTAAAGATATCTGTTTGAGACGAACAACTGTTTTTACTGAGTTCTGGCGCTAGGTATTGGGATTGACCAGCTGTGCTTTGGCTATTGACAAATCTTTCAAAACCAATCGCATCCACCAAACAAGGATCACCAATAGAGATTTGTTGAAGGGAAATATCATTTTCTTCTTGTTCATCGTGATTTGCGATTAAAAAGATATTTTCAGGCTTTAGATTGCCATGTGTAATCCCAGCTTGATGTAGGTTTTTTAGGATTTTAACAATGGGTTCAAACAGAGATAATACTTCTTTGAGATTAAATACTTTAGTGGTGCTATTCTGTCTCAATTGAATCAACTTCCTTAAACTCATACCTGCTTGAAGTTGATTGAGAATCCCCAAACCATTGTTCTCAATGATTTCAATGGGGGCATTGAGATTTTGAATGTCTCTTAGTTTAGGATTGAGTAAAACTTGCTTAAAATGATTGACTTGTATTTCATTTTGCCAGCGTTGATGGATCCACTTTAAAGCATATTCATGCTTAACGCTGTTACTAGCGATTTCTTGAACCTGATAAACAACACCAATTGCGCCCTGTCCCAATAGATCCTTGACAACAAAACGATTAAAAATGCGTTCTCCCAAGGCAAAAGGAAGGGAGAATTGTCTTTGAGTAAGCATTTTTTTTCTGGCATTCAAGGCTTTAAAGGTGCCAGTGCTTGCGGTGAGCTTTACATTTGGTTTTAAATCAAAACCACAATTAGGACACTGACTTAGGGAGTCCGCAATCCCCTCGGTGCCACATCTTGCACATATCAAGGTAATCCCCTTGCTGTATGAAATTGAAAGTTCAAGCTGAGATGCATGCCTTTTACCATATTTCTGTTTTCGGTCAATCTTAATTATCTCTAAATTTGACAATATCGATTTTATTGATTCATATAGATGATATTGATTTAAACCAAAGGGATTTGTTGTGAATATCAAATATCTTAAATTAGGATTTTTAGCCCTATTTTTTGCTTCTCAAATCTATTTACCCATGAGCTATTATTTGAGAAACTATCCTTGGGATGAGCGCTTTTCATGGAGAATGTTTTCTTCTGTGAGAAGCTTGGAATGTAAGAGCCAATTTTTTGTAGAAAGCAATACAGCGAGTATGCCTTGTCCAGATCAAAGTTCAGCCCAATGCCAAAGTTTGAGATTAAGCGAGAAAATTCATGTGGTTTGGATTAACCTTATCGCTAGGGGAAGACTTGAAGTGATCGATGAACTCTCCAAGAAACACTGTCAAAATGAAAATGAAAATCTGTTTTTTGTAGATCTTCAATGCCCAGATCCCTATGACAATCAGAACATGATACAAGTGATTTCTCCTCAACAAAATCTATGTAAACAACCACTTGATATTGAGAGTATGACTCATGACGAATAAATCAGAACCTGTTGTTCAAGAGATACCACCTAAACACTCAAATTTCTTTGATCAAATCTATGCCAACAATCAACTCCAAAGACCAGTCATCGCTCTATTGATCTTCAGGGTAGCTTTCTTTACCCTACTCTTCTATGATTTGTGGTTTATTTCCCTAGGACATGCACCTCGCTATGGTGTATCCGAATTCAATGTCGCCCATATTCCCTTCCTAGATCAACTCTTTATGCCCACAATCACCATACAGGGGGCGTTTTATATCATTGCAGGTCTACTCTCTTTACTCCTTGCATTTGGTTGGGGCAATAGAGTAGCAATGATCAGTGTTGCATTGATCTATAATATCGCTTATTTCGATAGCCAAGCAGATAGTTACCAACATCATTACTTGCTCAGCCTCTTGCTTTTACTGATGGCTTGGTTTCCTTGGCATCAAATCAAAGATTTAGGTAAAACTTTTGATCTATCGCTTAAATCGCATTGGGTTTTGGATGCTTTATGTATTGAATTGGGTTTGGTTTATTTTTGGACGGCACTGACCAAGAGTGAAGCAACTTGGTTAAGCGGTGTGCCTTTAAAAATGATGGTATCTAGCACATCAGCAGTTGCCCACATCAATCAAATCTCCATGGCTTTAAATATCGAAGTAGATCAACTCTTTCAATTTGCTGCTTGGTCTGTGATGATAGGTGAATTTATGGCACCTCTTTTGCTTTGGGTCAGAAAATTAAGACCCATCGGCTTTTTGATTATTCCTTGGTTTCATATTATGGTGGAATGGATTGGGTTTGATATAGAATTATTCTCATACTATATGCTACTGCTCAATCTGATTTTATTAGCGCCCCAATGGTTTTGGCACATCTTGATCAAAGGACTTCAACTTTGTACTTCTGTATTTGATAAATTCTATCGTTTTTATCAAAAACAATGGGCAACACCATTATACGGCAGTTTACCTTTGATCTTGGGATTAAGCTTATCTACTTTTGTGGCTTTGTTGCAATTACCCATAGAAGGCAATTTAATCATTGCTGTGCTCAGTGGCTTAATGATGATTTTTGCTTTGGATCATCATCTACCTAAGCGTACTCTACTCCCTATACTCATCGTGATTTTAGGCGCTGTATGGTCTTTAAATCAGTCAGAAATCATCTATGATTATTATCGTATGTGGGGTGGGGATCTACAAAGACGGGGTGAACTTGAGAAGTCCATTACTGTCTATCAAAAAGCCAATGATATCAAGAAAATAGGTTTAGCTAGGCATTTCAATCAAGCTCAACTGCTCGTCAAAATCAATGAACCCAAAAAAGCGAGTTTACTCTATATCCAAGCTGTAGAAAGACACTTACAAGAACGAAAGTTATTGAATCAAAAACAAAGAGAAGTTGGCATTAAGCAAGATGTTTTAGATGCGATCATCCTCAATGAAACCCAATTGGCAGAACGAGCGGAAATCTTGAGCAGACATCTCAAACAATATCCAGTAGCTCAAAGTGAACTCCAATCAGATGAACAAAGAAATATCAATCAAAATGCACTGGAAATCGCCAAAACAGCTTACCAAAATGCCCAAAAACAAGAAGGCATTAACCTACAATATAATTTCTTTCCCAAAAGAGAAGTAAAACAAATTCTACAAACACTGAGCCCTATTCTCAAATGAAGTCTTTTTATTTTCTCAGCGATTTACATCTCTCTGTTATTGAAGATTGTCATCGCATCAATCGCATGATTGAAGACATGCAAACAGATCCCCATCTTAGCGCTATTTTCTTTGTGGGTGATATTTTTGAATTTAATTTAAATTATCGATTTACGATTTTTAAGGATCATTTTATCTTCTTAGCAAAGATCAAATCATTGATCGATCAAGGGATTGAAATTCATTTTTTCAGCGGAAATCACGATCCCGGTTTGGCTGATTTCTACAAAGAAATCGGTATTATTTGTCACCATCAGCCCTATACATTAACATGTATCTCTCATCAACAAACCTATCAAATCCATATCGAACATGGTGATCTCCAAGAGATGGGATTGATCAAATCATTGTTTTGTCGATTTGTAAGGCTAAAATCTGTGATGTTTCTCGCCAAATTGATCCCCATTGATCTCATCTACAAAATCACCCAAAAAGCAGCCCAAAAACAAAGATATCAAAGTCCCCCTATTGCCCAAGAGATCATTGATAAAATATGGCGCCACATGGCAATCAACAATGAAAATGTTTGGATTATGGGGCATTTCCATAGATTGGTTCATTTGGAAAATCACTACAATCAAAAACTCTTTGTGCTTGGTGATGGGACTCAGTATTTATCTTTCCTGCGATTAGAAATCTTTGATGAATGTGAAAAGGAGATTTCATTTACATTGTATAGGCTCAAAGAAAATCAAAGGGTTAAAATTGGGATGGGAGATCATGATTTTTGATCAAATATTGATTTTTTCTTGCAATGATTAGGATAAAAGAGTATACAAGCGCAATGTAATGCTTTATTTATCATTCTATTTAAAGCTACTTTTATTTTTGAGCGTCAATAAATTCACAATTTCTAAAACAATTGACTTGTATAAAAAATTCTCAGTTGTCTTTGTGTTCGACTTTGTGTTTGCTTTGAAAGGGTTCAGTGATATAGGACTGAATAGTGTGTGACCATTTGAGAGGTAGAGATCAAGAATATTTTCGTAGTTCTGCCAATGCGACGAACAATACCATAGATTATGCCAGGGAATTTAGAAATTCTACACCCATAGAGCAAGATATCCTAAATGCCCTTGCTATGCTACATATCCCTGTTAATATCGATGAAGTCTTAAAATATCTAGAACTTTCTGAATCGCCAAATTTAACAAAAAGCGTTAATAAATTTGCATTATTCAATATTTTATCTGATTTGCTAGATCGAAAATTAGTGATTCAAGGCAATGATCCCAGTAGATATCAATTATGCCATGAACTTTGGCAAGAATTGTTTTTTAAACATATCAGCATGAATCTATTTGAAACTTGCCGAGAAGTATGTATGCAAGTTGTCCCAACCATCAGACAACTCCTAGAGGTAAAACATCCCAAAGATCTTAAAATCACTTTGGATTCAGATCTCTTACTGTTGGTGGTGAGAGATGCTGTTTATAGAAATCAACTCGATAAATCTCAATTATTCTTGAATTTCTTCACAGAAAAATCCCCCAAAGAAATCGAATTTAGACATCCTTATCTAGAAATCTTTGATCGTCCCTTTAGAGATGCTTGGTTTCAAGGCTTACAGATCAATGATATCGCTAAAATACAACTATCTCTTTTAGAATTAAAAATCAGTAGGTTAACAAACCCCAGCTATTTGACCAGTTCATTAGAAAAATTATACGATCAAATCAAAGACAATCAACTTCAAACCCAAATCTATGAAGTGCTCAGTTTTACAGCGAATTTAAGGGATAAATCTGAAAGAACAAAATGGCGTGTGCTTCAACAAGATCAAAGTAGATATGAAGCTTGGAATTCTGCCATTCGTGCATTTCAACTCATGCTTGAAGGTAATTTTGAAACAGCAGCATTCCATTTCCACCGCACTTGGAGAGATATCAGAGAAGACAAAGAAAAAGTTCAGTCTTTTATCAATCACCCATTAAGTGCATTTTTTATGCTCTGTGTCTTTAAACAAAGGCACCAAAGCATTCAAAATATGCAAATCCTAAATCTATTGAGAAAATGGCAAGCTCAAAGCGAAGGATATATGCGTAGGGTATATGATATTCTCGATGAACTCTTAACACCCCAATTCAATAAAGAAGCAACACCCACAGAATATGCAGAAGTAGAAATCGATCAAGATGGTGAAGCGAATTTGGGTTTTGGTGGCACAAGACATATCTCTTGGTTCTTTGAAGCTTTATATTGTTTATGGCATTATGGTGAAGATTATACACCCATGATCAAGCCACTGAGAAGGATTCTAGATCGAGCACAGAGAAATGGTTATGTTTGGTTAAGCGCAGAGATTAGCCACATGATTTTCGGCCTAGATCCTAAGGATATCAGCATGGGTGAAGATTCCCATCGTTTGCACGAGAGAATCGGAAGCCAATCGCTATTATCGATTTTACCCATCAAAATGGGTTGGCGAAAATTCCTAGATCGCCTTCAAGAAATCGATTCAAGTGTAGATCAATCAGGAAGAATCGCCACTGCTGCTTCAGATCAAAGGTTGATTTGGTTTCTCAAAGATATAGATCCCAAACAAGACACCAAAGAATTTCCTTTTGAGCCTTATATTCAATACCAAAACCATCCCCAAGCCAATAAGATCAAAGGCACATTGCCCATCAATTTCCAAAGATGGCAAAAAGTAAGTAAAGCCAGATTAAGGGATCTCTATGAAGCCCATAAAAACGAAGAAGCTTTCCTTACCCCCCAAGATCATAAAATCTGTGCGCAAATACTGGTCAATGGCACTTTAAATCGATCTGACTGGGAAGTATACCAACAAGATAAATTTTTTAAATTTGATTATCATAATGCATATCTCGCCATTGTAGGACATCCTCTCCTCTTTAAGGAAAATGAAAAACAACAGCGTTTCCCTGTATCTGTGGAATTATCCAAGCCTCAAATCAAAGTGATCTACCCCAATGAAAGATATATTTCTCTTTCATTTAAACCCAACTTTGATGAACTCCCAGAGATCAAAGAAGATGAGAGCTTCTTATATGAAGAGAGAAAAGACACATTGATCACTTTGATCGAATGTAAGCCCATTCATCGTAAAATCGCAGAAATGATCAAACAAGAGGTCAAAATCCCCAAGTCTGAACAATTACTGCTCAATCAAACCATGGATCAAATCTCTAATTATGTCTCCATTCAATCAGATATCGGTCAAACAGATGATTTGGTTGAGATTATCGAAGCAAGCGCAAATCTTATTGTGCTCTTCTTGCCTACAGATGATGGGGTAAGATTACAACTCAGGGTACAACCCAGTAAACAGAGTTCTAATCTACTGAGAGTGGGTGAAGGTGGTAAGAGTTTATCCATGTCTATTTCTGGCAGAAGAGTGCGTATTGAACGCAATCTACAAGCAGAACTCGATCATCAAAAACGCTTGCTAGAAGAGTGTAAAGTATTTACTAAACTCAAGCCTTTACCTGCTGGGGATTGGTTGGTTGAGAATAAATTGGTATATTTGGATTTGATCTATGCGCTCAAAGATTTTGAAGATTTTGTAACCATACAATGGACTGAGAAACAACAAGTTAAAATCGAACCCAAAGCGATTAAATATGATCAGTTTAAGAGTATTTCGATCAATAGAACCAATCAAAACTGGTTCCAAATCGATGGGGATATCATTCTCAATGATCAAATTAAAATGAGTTTAAGGGAACTATTAGAAAAAGAAAGAATTGGTAGGTTTATCCCCTTAGAAACAGGTGGTTTTGTCGCATTAAGCGATGAAGTCTTAACATTGATTGATCACCTGAGTGAAGTTTCTGAAAGTTCTAGTCAAGGGATTAGATTTATGGAAAGCTTTGCATCTCCAGTGATTTCGGCCTTGGGTGAACTCAATGATCTTACCCAATCCGATCGTTATTGGAAGAATATTAAAAATCAACTCAAGAGCATTGAAAACCCATCAGATATCCCTATTCCAAGTTCATTGAAGGCAGAACTCAGAGATTATCAATATGAAGGGTTTAGGTGGTTATATGTCAATGCCCAACTCAATTTGGGGGTATGTTTAGCGGATGATATGGGTTTGGGTAAAACCCTACAAGCTTTAACACTCTTGCTCTCAAGGGCTAAACTTGGACCTTCTTTGGTGATTGCCCCAACTTCAGTAGTTCACAACTGGCTTAACCAAGCAGCCAAATATGCACCAGAACTCAATATGATTAAATTTGGTGGTCCTAAAGCCAATAGAATCAAACAAATCGAAGAATTAGGGATCAAAGATGTGGTGGTTTGTACTTATGGTTTATTGAAATATGAAGTGGATTTGATCTCTAGACCTCGTTGGTCCAATGTGATTTTAGATGAAGCTCAAAATATTAAGAATCATACCACTAAATCTGCGCAAGCAGCGATGAAACTCAAAGCTGATTTTAGATTTGCCACGACGGGTACACCCATTGAAAATAATTTAAATGAACTTTGGAGCTTATTCCAATTCTTAAACCCAGCGATTCTCAAAAGCAATAAATGGTTTAAAGATAAATATGCGAACCCCATCGAAAAAGACAATGATCTGGATGCCAGACAAAAACTCAATCGCTTGAGTGGTCCGTTTATTTTGCGTCGTACCAAAGAAAATGTACTCAAAGACTTACCACCCATTACAGAAATCACCCTTTCAGTCAATCTGTCTGAAAAGGAAAGACAAGTATATGAAGGTTTGAAGAGCGAAAGAATGGAAGAAATACAAACCATGCTTGCGCTGGGTGATCATAAAGCCAGAATGAAGCTCTTTGCGCTCTTAACCCAATTGAGACAAGTATGTTGTAATACCAAGCTTGTGCTCCCCAAATTGGATATTAGCAGTGCCAAATTAGCGGCATTTGAAGGTTTGGTACATCGATTGATTGAAAATGGACACAAAGTATTGGTATTTAGCCAGTTTGTGAGACATCTAGATATTCTCAAGGCATGTTTAGAAGAGAAAAATATCAATTACCAATATCTTGTAGGTGATACACCGATGAATGAAAGACAACAAAGAGTTGATGCTTTCCAAAGCGGAGTGGGTGATGTATTCTTGATCAGCTTAAAAGCTGGGGGTGTGGGTTTAAACCTCACTGCAGCCGATTATGTGATTCACATGGATCCATGGTGGAATCCAGCCGTAGAAGATCAAGCTTCAGATCGTGCACATCGTATTGGTCAACAAAAACCAGTGACTGTGTATCGTTTGGTGGCTAAAGATACGATTGAAGAGCAAATTGTGGCATTACATCAATCTAAGAAGGATTTGGCGGATGCGATTTTAGATGGTAGTGAAAACGCAAACTTGATTAATGCAGATCAAATCTTTGATCTATTGAAGGAAGAGAGTGTGCGTTATCAAGATCACATGATTGATGATGTTGTGGAAGCTGATGATGATATGGAAGTGTTTTAGGGATTATTTGTATTTCTTCTTCAATTCCTGAGAGATCTCTCGATATAAACATACCCTCAATATCCTGCTAGGATGGGTTTTCAATAGTGCTTTGATCTCTTCTTTAAGCGATTTATTGGTTAAATTCTTAATTTTCATTTCAAATTGATTTCTGATTTTTTTGATCTTCTGATTTTGTGCAGCAAGTTCATTCATTGCATTTAAGCTTTTTTGAACCAATTGATGTTTAGATTGATCCAAAGCCTTGATCTCTTCGCCAAAATCTTGCTTAAATTCTTGGTAATCATATTTAGGTTTAACATTCCTTTGAATGTCTTCCATCTTATGCCAAAGTTTAGTAATGTGATTCAAATCATAATTTCTCAAGTATAACAATTCCAAAGCCCATACATCCGCTTGTTCTTCTAATTGACTGCCATATAATTTCTGCAAAAATTGGCTAAAAATCAAAGCCCAAATAAAAGTATCATCATCATGCCCTTCAACTGTTTCAAAGAGTTCATAGATCACGCTGACCAAACTCAAAGAATGCTCTAGATAAAGATGTGCCAATTCATGGGCTAAAATAAAAGCAACTTCAGTATCATGTTCGAGTTGATTTAAAAAAGCTTCAGAAATCACCAAAACATTCGGTGGAATCGCAAAAGCATTGCTAATTCTAGTGCTTTTTAGGAGATAAACATCATAGTCAATCTTATGTTGTATGCCTAGGGATAGATGATCTAATATTTTCTTGATATACTCTATCTTGGGACCTTGCTGTATCAATTCCCCTTCTGATCTTAAAGTATTGAGTGTGCTATCTTTTAAAGCATTGACCATATACAAAGGTAGTTTTTGATTGCTTTTAATCCTTTGTTCCCATTTCAACGCAAGATGTTGTACTTGATGGATATCTTTGCGGATTTTGTTACAAAAGAGATGGCTATCCATGGGTTTATCTATGGTATGGTGATTGCTCTCATTTTGGGCTAGTAGGGTGGTGTTAAGGGAAGGGAAGATTGAAATAATCACTAGGATCAGATAAAAGGTGGGAATGATAGGCATCTTCATTTTGATTGAGTTTTATGTTTCAAAGTCTTTGAGCTTTAAGGAATTTGCCTTGATCAAGGCTGGTCTTTGATTTAAACGATTGAGATATGCGATCAAATTAGGGTTTGATACTTCAAATTGCAATAATAACGATGCCCACATCAAGATTTGACCTGCGAGTATGTCAATGGGTGAAAAGGCACCTAATAGGTATTCTTGTTCTCCTAATTGCTCTGATAATCTTTGACAAGCTCTTTTAAACTCAAACTTAGAAGTCTCAATAATCGCACTCACCCTACGATCTGTTCGATAGATATAGCTATGTTTGGAAGCTGTCCATACTGGAGGTTCTAGTTCAGTCAAGCAAAAACAAAACCATTGATCATAGATGGCGCGTGCATCAGTGCCAGATGCGGGTAATAGATCTTTGCCATATTTTGAGGACAGGTGATTTAAAATCGCACCAGATTCAATGATCTTGAGATCTCCATCAAAGAGAACAGGGACTTTGCCCCCAGGATTGATCGCTAAAAAAGAGGGTTTCAATTGTTGTCCTTCAAAGAGTTTCACATCATAACCTTCATAATCTAAACCCAATTCTTCGAGCATCCAATAGATTCTGATTCCCCTGTTTAGAGTGCCCCCAAAAACTTTAATTCCTTGCTGATTGTACATAAAAAACCCGCTTTCATGTTATTGTTTTTTCAATGGATTTATATTGAACTGAATCATATTTCTATGCTATATGAAACTATATTTCAAGCTAATCAAAAATAGAGTTTTTAAAAGATTTCTCTAGGAAATGGAAATCACTATGAAGCTTACACACTTATACAAGCTTTTTAGCCTTTACACCGTGTTATCACTACTCGCTTGTGCTGATGCTACATCACCAAGCACAACACCACCAGGGATTGTGCCAGATATGACCACTGGGGGAACACCCGTTGTGGATATGACCATCCCCACTGGAGGAATGACTGGAGGAACAACAATTCCTTCTGCTAGAGAACTACAAATCCTCGATAATA
>JACCDO011131043.1_pt1 | contig 21784 bp, 24 predicted proteins | sample 7446101 | NCBI WGS metagenome assembly JACCDO01 (sample SAMN15323440, study PRJNA562643) | freshwater metagenome | isolation source: river surface water | place: USA:Blue River Watershed | collected 2017-08-16
GATATAATACATGCACGTAAAAAAGCGGGATTAGATTGTAGTTATTTTGAATTAAAAGAAGTTATAGGAGAAGATTCATTTTTTCATAATGCATTAGATATACTTGGTTATGAATTACCTGATAAAGATAAATGTTTAGAATTTTGCACTAATTTACCTTATATTGATAAATATACATATACATCGTATAGTGTTCATGGATTTAATAAATTTTTTAATGATAAAGGACGATTATATCTTATGAGACCATCATTAGATACATTCTACTTAGATATTAAAAAGAAATTAGAATAATTTATTTTATAAATCTATAATATATTAATATGGTTGAATTAGCAAAAACCTTTTTTGATTTATTAAATCCAAAATTTTTAATCGAAAACATTTATTTATTTTCAGTATTATCATTGTTTTTAGTTGTTTATGGACCTAGATTACATCCAAGATTACCTACTACATTACGTTCTTTATATGATAGTGCTGTATTTAGAGCATTAATATTATTTTTAATTGCATATTTAGCACATCGTGATTTTGCAGCATCATTAACTATTGCTATTGTATTTACTGTAACAATGAATATTTTACATTCTACAAATGTTTTAGAATCAATTGCAACTAAATTACATATGGAAGGTTTTGAATCAGTTGTTAATGGTCCTGCAGTAGCAAATTGTTCTACTTATAAACCAGAAGATAGAGAAAAATTAGGTAATTCTTTTTATCCATTAAATCCAATAGATACTGATATACGTGGTAGTCAAGAAACTGAATATGCTGAAACTTTAAAAAAATAAGTTTTTTAAAAATATTATTCAACATACTCAAAAATACTATCTACAAAATTATAAATTTAATTTTATTTATTAAATTAATAATTTATTATAAAAATGACAACTAATAAACAATTGTTTGGTCAATATTTTACAACTAATAATGAATTGAAAGAGATAGTTTATAAATTCATTTTAAATAAACCTAATGAAATTCTAGAACCATCTATCGGACAAGGTGATTTAGTTAAATTAATTTTAGATAAACACAATGATATAACTATTGATATGTATGAAATAGACCCAACAATTAAATTATTATCTAATATAGATAAAAATCAAGTTAAATATACTGATTTTTTAGTCCAAAATATAAATAAAAAATATTTAACAATAGTCGGTAATCCACCATATGTAAGAACTAAAAAAGGTAATTTATATATTGATTTTATAGATAAATGTGTTGATTTATTAGATGAGAATGGTGAATTAATTTTTATTATACCATCAGACTTATTTAAACTTACGTCTGCTTCCAAATTATTAAATAAAATGATTTTATTCGGTTCATTTACACATATATATCATCCGAATAATGATAAGTTATTTAAAGATGCAACAATCGATATTATTGTATTTAGATACTGTAAAAATGCCTTATTATCAAAAATATGTAATTATAACAATCAAGATATGCATATAAATAACTCTGATGGTTTGATTACATTTACAACAAATATTAATAATTCAACGAAAACTTTCAGTGATTTATTCGATATTTATGTTGGATTAGTATCAGGAAAAGATGACGTATATAAAAATGAATTATTAGGAAATATTTCTGTATTAACTGGCGAAAATAAAATAGAAAAATTTATATATACTGAAAAATATCCAACAAATAATTTAGAAATAAATAATTATTTATTACAAAATAAATCTGTTTTATTAAATAGACAAATTCGTAAATTTAATGAGAATAATTGGTTTGAATGGGGTGCTCCTCGTAATATTAACACTATTACCAATAATTTAGGTAAAGAATGTATTTATATTTATAATTTAACTAGAAAAGATAAAATTGCATTTAAATCAACCGTTCAATATTTTGGTGGTTCATTATTAATATTAATTCCAAAACAAAATATAGATTTATCAAAAGTAATAGAATATTTAAATAGTAATAATTTTAAAAATAATTTTATATTTTCAGGTAGATTTAAAATAGGTCATAGACAATTATCAAATTCATATATACCAGATGATAAAATTATTATAATACAGTAATTGTATCGCTATAATCTTACATAAATTACATTGTAAAATATAAAATTAGTGTTTTACACATATACTATATATCTATTATGTCTGATTAATGTCGAATATCGCCAAATTATTATAATACAATGATTATATTGCGATAATCTTACATAAATTACATTGTAAAATATAAAATTAGTGTTTTACACATTTACTATATATCTATTATGTCTGATTAATGTCGTATATCGCCAAATTATTATAATACAGTAATTGTATCGCGATAATCTTACATAAATTACATTGTAAAATATAAAATTAGTGTTTTACACATATACTATATATCTATTATGTCTGATTAATGTCGAATATCGCCAAATTATTATAATACAATGATTATACTGCGATAATCTTACATAAATTACATTGTAAATAATAATACTAGAAATGTTAATACTAGAAATGTTAATACTAGAAATGTTAATATTAAAATGTTAATATTAAAAATGATAATATTAAAAATGATATTAATATTATTTTTTTAAATAGAAAGACTTATTTATAAATTAGATTCTAAGAAAGATTTTAATGAATCAACACTTGGACCACCTTCATATTGAATATCTTTACCACCAGTAGTAAAAATAATAGTAGGATAGCCTTGAACATTATATTTTTTAGCTAAATCACCACCATCAGTAGATTGTTCAGGATTAATTTTAACTAATTTAACAGATTTATCTTTAACATTAATATCTTTTTCAGAAGTAGAATCGTCATTTTCAGCAAGACCCATTAATTTGTTAAATTCTGGAACCATTTTTTTACAATGACCACACCAATCAACATGGAAAATACGTAAAGTAGAAGAACCATCATCAAAACCTTCTACAGAAGGAGTAGTAGTTTGAGGAACAGCTTCTGGTTTTTTAATGAATTTTTTAATTAATACAGCCGCAATAACTGCAACAACTGCTGCAATAACTAACCATTTTAAGTTATTTCTAATAAAATTAGCGACAGATTGAACGGTTCTTTTAATTAAAGAAGGGGATTCAGAAACAATAGATTGAGAGGAATTCATTTATATAATAATAAAAAGAATAAAAAATAAAAAATAAAACTTAATTTAATAATTTTTTATAAAAATCATAAATAGTAGTTGGTTTATAATTATAAATTTGCATTAACTCATTTTCTTTTTCTAATAATTCCTTAATATTTAAAATAACTTGGTCATTATTACTAGTTTGAATTAAAATATAATATTTATTATTCTTAATAATAGGTTTCTTGATTGCATTTCGAAATTCATCTAAAGTTCGAACTTTAATACCATTTATAGATTCAATTAAAGTCTGTGGTTGAATAGTATCATATTCAGCAATTTTAGAATTAGGAAAAATATGAGTAATAACTAATTGTGGTTTAAAAATTTGTTGATTATCAATTAAATATGTTAAATTTAAAAATTCTTCTCTTTCTAAATGATTAATACATAAATTCATAAGAATTAAACCACCAAATGTTTCATAATCAATTTTATCAATATTTGGAAATAATTTAATAACTGGATATATTTCATCTTGTGATTTAAGATTAAATACTACTTTTTTTTCTTTATTATCTTTAATTGAATAAATATTTAAACTAACTTGTTTATTTGGCGCACATCTAGATACTAAAATATCAATAGATACTTTTCCAGTGTCCCATGATACATCTGTTTCACCAAAAAAATCTAATTTATATTCATTATGTCCGTCATTAAAACCACATATTAAATCACCTACATCTAATTTACCAAATAATGGTGATTTATCTAATACTCTTTTAATAATAATACCTTCCGTGCATTTTCCTTTAATATCATACATTTCGCTATAATTATCTGTTCCATTAACCATATATAAGCCAGTAACATTTTTATGAATTATTTTCTTTTTACCCCGTTGCATAACTGCTAAATTAGTTTTAATAATACTAATTGGAATAATTAAACCTTGTGATTCGGTAAGAGCAATAATTGCAGATGTAATACCAATAACATCATTATTTTTATTTAATACTGGACCGCCTGAATTACCTGGATTAACAGAAGTATCAGTTTGTATAAAATAATCTCTTTTTCCGGATATAGTTCCAGTAGTCATAATAGGATAATCTGAATTAGATGGATATCCAACAGCATAAACTTCTTCTCTTAATGGTAATTTGTCAGAATTACCTAAAATAAGCCAATATTTATTATTAAAATTTGGAATACGAATAATACCAATATCAAAATCAGGATATACAGATACAATATTAGCTTTAAATATTTTTTGTCCATATTCAGGGATTTTAACCCAAATATCGACAACATTAGATAAAACATGTGCAGCAGTTAAAATATAACCCTTACTATTAAAAAAGAAACCAGCACCGATTGCTTGATTTTGTTGATTAATATTCATTGGAATTTTAAAATCATATTCAATAGTAGTAGTTATAATTTTAACAATTGAATTATAAACTCTTTTTTGTTCGATATTTCTATGTTTAGGCATTAATTTACTATATTAATAGAATTTTATAAATATAATAAATTTTTATTTACCATGAATCATTATTAACTTTATTATTTGGATTAGTAGATGATTCTGAAGATGATTTTGCAACATCAATATTATATGTATTAATTGTATTCATAAATGTAGTTGTAGATGTAGAACGAAAACATGGAAGTGTTGTATTTAATTCATTAATATAATCTTCAGTCTTACTTTTAGCTTTTTTAATAGTTCTAATACTTTTTGAACGAGTATTAAATGCTGTATCAGGTGAAAATATACCTTCTTTATTAGATGAATAAATGGCTTCATCAATATGTGTAGATTCCATTCTAAATAATTCTTTTTCTTTCTGTGTATATTGACCAGACTCAATCTTTTTATTAAGTTCATCTTGTTGTTCTCTTAATAATTTTAAGTCTTCAGCTGCATCTGCTGCTCTCATACATATAGTAACCATATAATGATTAAAACTTTGTAATTCATTTAATGGAAAATAGTATCCTTTTGTAGTGTTAGATATATGATGATAAAAAGGTATAGCATGTGTATTACTATCTGGATTTGCATGACAACTAAATACAGTAATTTTATTTTTTAATAAACGTTCAGTTTCAATTTTCCAGTCAATATGTAATTTAGATTGAAAACCTTTATATAATCTAGGCATATTATAACCTTTTTCATGTGGTATTTCATCGCCAATAACAACTAATACTTTAACTTCACTTTTCCAATCCATAGTATTAGCTTCGTGTAATACTAATTCATAACATTCTTCTGAATCACCACCTCCTGTATCAGGTCCGTCTAAAATAAATTGCTTAATTTTATCTATATCAGAATTTAAATCCATTTTCCAAAAGAAACCATTATTGTCGCAATAATCACCATGAACAATAATACCAATACGAATACCATTAATTTCCTTAAATAATCTATCTACAGTTTCAACTAAATTATTTCTAACAGACCGAATAACATTTCTCATACTACCGGTAGTGTCAAAACTAAAAACAACATCACATGTATATGATAAATTAGAACTAGAATCAAAATTTGGTTGTTTGCAACCAGATAAATCAAAATTAATAATTGGGTCATTTAATGAATTATGATTAAAAGGTGAATTAATCGGTCTTGGTCTAGGTGTATAATGATGTTTATTAAAAGGTTCTTCATAATCATCCATGTGTTTAAACATTTTTCTATTCGCTTTGGCAGGTGTTTTAGGAACTGGGTGCTCACCTCCAAATCCAAACCCATTATATAAATATTCACCAAATTTAGGTATATTTGGTAATCCAAAAACAAATTCGGAACCGGAACAATCAATACGATTAGCAGATAAATCCATTTATTAATATAAATAAAATTAGTAAATAGATTTTAAGTATTTAAAAAAAATAAATTTAAAGAATATTTTTAAATCATATCTTTAATTGATTCTGGTAAAGGTTCAATAGTAGTTTTGTAAAAATCTTGAATTCTTTCTAATTGTCCAAATTCTTTTTCAGTTACAAAATTAATTGCAAAACCTTTTCTACCATAACGTCCTGAACGACCGATACGATGAACATAAGTCTCACAGAATTTAGGAATATCATAATTAATAACGATAGATACTTGTTGAACATCAATACCTCTAGCAATAACATCAGTTGCAATTAAAACACGACTTTTACCATTTCTAAAATTAACCATGATTTTATCACGTTCTAATTGAGTCATTTCACCATGAATACATGATACAATGAAATTAACTTCCTCAAGTTTTTCTTTTAACCATTCCGCCTTTTTAATTGAATTTACAAATATAATTGTTTGACTAATTTGTAATCTTTCATATAAATCGTATAATGTTTCTAATTTCCATGTTTCATTTTCTATTACCAAGTAAAATTGTTTAATACCATCAACTGTAACTCTTTCAGGTTTAACTAAAATACGTAATGCATTCGGAATAAATTTACTTGTTAAATCTAATGCAGATTCAGGCATTGTTGCACTAAATACACCGACTTGACATTTTTTAGGTATAAATTGAAATATTTCATATATTTGGTCTTTAAACCCTTTAGATAACATTTCATCAGCTTCATCCATAACGAATACTCTTAAATCGTCTGTTTTAAATACATAACGTTTCATCATATCATATACACGACCAGGCGTTCCTATAATAACTTGAGCACCATCTTCAAATGCTTTAAAATTCTCTTCAACTTGTGTTCCACCCATAATTAACGCACTTTTAGCCTTTAAATATGTATTTAAACATTCAAAGTTATAATGAATTTGTTGAGCTAATTCTCTACTAGGACATAATACAAGCAATTGTGGTTTTTTAATTGAAATATCAATTCTTTGCATTGACCCAATTAAAAATGTTGCTGTTTTACCAGAACCAGATTGTGCTTGAGCAACTAAATCATTACCTTTAATTAATGGAACAATTGCTCTTCTTTGAATATTTGATGGTATTTCATAACCCATTGAATAAATACCTCTTAAAATCTTTTCATCGACTTCTAAATCGTCAAAAGATTCTAATTCTGGATATGGACTATTGTCTTCAAACATGGAAGACGAATTTGAAATAGCTTTCTCAGTTTTAATTCTTGACATTCTATTTTTATTATAGAAAATTATCTTTAAATTAATATATCAAATTTATTTATTTTTTTATATATTAATTCATTTTTAATACTTTATTTGTTGAATTTACCCATGGTCTCTGAGCTTTATAATCTGGTTTTCTAAATTCACGTAGCGGTAATGGGTCATATTCGACATAATTATCTGTTAATTGATTATAAGTGCTTAAACTTTCAGGCGATGATGCTGGCCTTAAAACTTTCTTTTTATCTTCCTCTTTAGTTTCTAATTTAACAAGAGGTTTATAATTAGCTATATTATCTAAACTTGAATAAATTTGGTCTGTATTCTCTGAATTATATGCTTTATATGGACTTAATTTCTGTGTGTCTTCTATCATTTTTTTAGATAAAGTATATGCTTGTGTATAAACATTTATATTTGGGTCTTCAATTATATCATCATATTCTTTTTTATTTTCAATATATCCTTGTGCGGGAATTTTTGATAATTCATTTGATACATTTGTAAATTTTTCTTTACCTGTTTTTTCGTTCTTTTTAGAAGATGATTTTGATTTATTTGAATCTTTTTTTTTATCATTCTTTTTTGATTCAATTTTTTTAGAACCTTCAAAAGTTTCTGTTATACTACCATTTCCTGTTAAATTTTTCAATACTTGTTTATCTAAACTAATAGTTATATTATTTTTAGGTTTTGGAAGATTAATTACTGCGTCTTTTAATCTATAATCAACTGTTGTTGAAATCATTAAACCAAGAAAATATCCCATTATAAGAGCTATAATTATAACAGGCATATATTGTTTTAAATTTTGTAATAACTCCATTAAAATAATAATATATTATAATCTAATAAAATATTATATAAGTCTAATATAAATATGAGTAATAAATTATGTTCAGATGGACACTATCAATCACCTATCGATTTAAAAAGTTCAGCTGTAGTTCAATGTGCAAGTAAATGTAATCTTATGTTTTATTATAGAAGTTCGAAATGTTCTATTGTTAATATTGGTAATGATATTATTTTAGAATATGATACTGGTTCTTATATTACTTATAATTCTATTGTTTATGAATTATTAAAAATTTCTTTTACCATACCTAGTTCTCATAATATTGACGGTTATTCTTATCCTGCTGAAATGCAAATTTATCATCGTTCAGCAGATACAGGTGAATTATTAATTGTATCAGTATTTTTAGATGTAAATGATGCTATGTCTAAAAGCAATATGTTTTTTGAAATGTTCGGTAATTCTATTCCTATTAAAAAAGGACAAACATCCACTATTAATACAAGTGATGATTGGAATATTTTTAATGCTGTTCCTGAAAATAAATCTTTTTATTATTATAAAGGTTCATTAATACGTAGTCCTTGCACTGAAAATATTTCATGGATAATTTTTGATACAGCAGTTAATTGTAGCACAAATTTTTTCGATAAATTAAAATCTATTTTAGGAAATAATGCTAGAAAAATTCAAAAGACTAATGGTCGTCAAATATTTTATAATCCAAATACTGCACAATCAAATGTTAGAAATTATGGTGATAAATTACGTTGTTATACCGATAATGAATTTAGAGAAGCATGTAGTAAATTAACCGCTAATCCGGAAATTGTTTCCGCAAAAAGCAAACAAGCAATGATTTTATTATTAATTGTATTAGGTATAATTGCGTTTGTTTTAGCAATATTGTATTTTCATCAACAAGGAGTATTAAATGACTTTGGATCTAAAGTTAAAGATTTAATGACTGCAAAGAGTTTTAAACCTTCTAATTTACCAATAAATAGTGCACCTATTCCAAATATTGGAATAAGATAAAAAAAATTTATCTAATTATAAATATATATAGAAGGATTAATGAGTAAAACTAAAGAAGAGACATCTCAATATATGTATTCATTTAAATCTGAATTTGCATCTGAAAATGGAAACATATTAAAAAATGAAGCAGATGAAGTTGAAATCAATGACAATATTGGTATAATTAATAAGTATAAGGATAATAAAAAAATTTCATCCAAAAAAATTACTAAAAAAGAATTAGAAAAATATAAAGAAACACAAAATATCAATTTAAACGATATTGTCCCAGTAATTACCCAAATGAGTCCATTTATAAGTTTAGGTAAAATTCCATCACCAAATAAAAAACAACAATCACCAACTCCAACACCAACAACTTTAAAAAAATCTAAAACAACTTTAAAAAATAATGTATCTAATACAGTTATTCCTAAAATTATTAATGATAAAAATACTAAACAAATAAAAAGAAAAAGTCCTAAAAAACTTAATATTTAAAAGTTTCTAGTTAAAAATATAAAGAAATTATATCATTTATATTATAAAAAATAATATGAGTGATACAGTTAGTCAATTAAGTAGTGAAGATAAAGCTCAATTTAAATCCATGGCAATGAAGTATTTTTCAATGGATGATAAAATTAAAGATGCTGAAAAAGAAGTTAAAAAATATAAAAAAGAACGTAAAGAAATTGAAGATAAATTAATTGAATTTATGCAAGATAATGAAATTGATGACCTTAAAACGGATAAAGGTAAATTAGAATATACTGTTAGACATTCTAAAGTCGGATTATCTAAGAAAATATTACAAAATAAACTTATGTTATGGTTTAAAGAAGACCTTGAAAAAGCTAAAGAATTAGTTGAGTTTATCGATGACCGTGAAAAAGTTGCTAAAGTAAGTTTAAAAATTAAAAAATTATAAATTAATTTAATAAATAATTTGAAATTTGTTTATTTATTTAATTAATTTTATATGAAAAAATTAATAAGTATGTATATATCTTATAATCAATATTTAAAAAAATATAACTATATTTATTACCTAATTATTCGATAGTTATGCGATGAACTTAGTAAATTGATATAATACAAACATAATAATATGCAAAGCATCGAAAAATGTTTAATTGATATAATATAACTAAATATATCGCTTAATTATACTGTAGATTAGCGATGAATTTAGTAAATGTATATAATACATACATAATAATATGCGAAGCATCGAATAATGTTTAATTGATATAATATAACTAAATATATCGCTTAATTATACTGTAGATTAGCGATGAATTTAGTAAATGGATATAATACATACATAATAATATGCGAAGCATCGAATAATGTTTAATTGATATAATATAACTATATTTATCGCCTATTTATATGATTAATAAGTGATGAATTATTAATATTTCTTATTACGCATAAAAACCCACTTATTAGATTTAGGTGTTTTATTATTAGTAATTCTCTTAGATAATTCTTTAGCTATATCACTAAAATCATCATCTACATTTACACCAGCAGTTTGTTCATCATTTTCCATAATACTCTTTTCATCAATATCTGTATATCCCTCTTCATAATCTATTTCATCATTTATTATAGGTATATTAACTGGAATTTCATTATTAACCTTTGTTCCGCCAATTTTATCTTTGTTTTTAGTTGTCTTATTTTTTATAATTTTTTTAGGTGTATCTTCTATAGAATTAATAGATTCATCGTCATTCGGTTTAAAATCAGTTTTCTTTTTATTTTTAGGGGTTTTATTAGGTTTAGTATGTATTATTTTAGGTTGTTGTATAGATTCGATTGAAGTAATATCGCTTTCAGTATCAACTTCAGTATCATTAATATCTAAATCGCTATATAAATCATTTAAATCATTTTCAATTTCATCTTCAAAATCATCGATATCAATTTTAAGTTTTTCTTTTATATTTTTAATTTCAGTAAATAATTTATTAATAATTTTAATAATTTTTTCATCCTTTGTTATTTTTTTAAAAAATATTGTCTCAAAAATAACTTTATCTTTATTTTGATTATAATGTCTAATAGGAACAGACCATTTAGTATCGGATGAACCAAGAACAATATAATCTTTATTTTTAAATTTAAGAAAACCACCTAAACGAAATACTTTTTTATTATTTTTATCGATGGATATATATCGTAAATGTGTTTCAAGAGGAACTTTTGAAATATCTAAAACATCATCATATCCATTTAAATAGTCTTGATAATTTTTTTGAATAGTGTCCTGAAAAGTTAATTTTGGACGAATAAAATTTGTTTGATTTGATAAAATTTTCGAATTCATTTTTTTATTATAATATAATAATTATCTTTTAAAATTAAATTAATATCATAAATATAATAAATGAATAATTTTTTTAAATTAACTAATGATAATAAAAACATACTTTATAAAAACTGTAAGATACAATTATTTAATAAAATATCAAATAAGATTGATTATATTGGTGTATTATCTGATTTTGAATATTTTCCAAATTTTATAAAAATATTTATTCCTTCAACTCGCAAAAGTAAAATAATATATATGGATAATTATGATATCTTAATACATAATATAAATAAAACAGGTGGTAATAATATAGATGAATTAAATAAACCAATATATAAACCAAAATGGTATTTCGTATATAAAAAGAAGAGTTCAAAATCAGGAAATAATCCAATTAAAAGAAATAAAAATATTAATAATAAAAATCAAATTGTAACCAAGATTAAAAAAGAAATTGTAAAGGAGAAAGAGCGTGTTGAAAAAGAGAATATTAATAAATATTATAAAAAGAAGGAATTAAATGACAAAAAAGAAAAGAAAGATATAAATAGAACCGAATTTAAAAAGAAATTAATGGAATTATTAAAATCTATGTAAAAAAAAATAAATTTATTTTATAATTATATAATAAGTTTAATATAAATGGGTTTAGGATATTTATTATTAGCTGTTAAAAGCGAACAAGATAATTATTTAGTTGGTAATCCACAATTTACTTTTTTTAAAGGTGTATATAGAAAACATACTAATTTTGCAATTGATAATGTCTTTGTAAATTTTGTCGGTGAAACTGCAAATAACTTTGGTCGTAAATTATATGTAGATATTCCAAAAAATGGTGATTTAGTTCATCGTTTATATTTAGCAATTGATATTGAAAGTAGCGAACCATTAGAAAATAATGCACCATTAGCATATTCTTTTATTGAATATGTTGAATTATTTATTGGAAGTCAATCTATAGATAAACATTATGGAGAATGGTTGCATGCAAACCATGATATATTTCAAAATAGAAATAAAGAAATGACTTTATCAAGTATGATAAGCACACAATCAACTGGTAATAAAAATACAATATATATACCATTACGTTTTTGGTTTAATAATGATGTTGGTATGTCATTACCATTAATAGCTTTAGAAAATAATAATATTCGTTTAGAAGTAAAATTTAATCAATATGCTAATATAGCATCATATGCAAAGAGTGGTAATTATTTAGTTGAACAAAATGAATTAAGTATTCGTAAAATTCAATTATTAACAGAATATATTCATTTAGATACAGATGAAAGAAGATTATTTAATTCAACCGAACATCAATATTTAATTACTCAAGTCCAAAGTAGTATGAGAAATCCAATTAATTTATTTTTAAATGATAGTGATGAAGCATATCAACAAATACAACATAGAGTCGATTTACGTTTTAATTTTCCAGTTAAAGAAATATTTTGGTCAATTCAAGATTCATTTGCATATTTAGAAGATAGAAATGAGTGTTCAATGGTAAAATATTTTCCAATAGGTATTTTAAATTATAATTATTGGAGAAATTTTAAACCTGGACAAGAACAAATAATTGGAGCTGCAATTATGTTAAATGGTAAAGATTTAATGGAAGAATTACCACCATCTTATTATCGTTCAGTCCAACAATATCAACATCATAATGGTTATGGTATAAATTTTCTTACAGATTTAAATAGTAATATTAACAGCCCACAAATTGATGTATGTGATTTAACTAAAGGTTCAGGTATGTATTCATATTCATTTTCATTTAAACCACAGGATACTCAGCCATCTGGTTCATTAAATTTTTCAAGATTAGAAAAAGCACAATTAAAATTCAGAATATATAGAGATATTAAAAATTTTACTAAAAATAACGAATGTGATAATATAAATGCGAAAGTTATGAATATTTATGCAGTTAATTATAATATTCTTAAAATTGCGAGTGGTATGGGTGCTTTAGTATTTACTAATTAAGTTAGGTTTTTATATTTACATTAAATGATTCTATTGTAAATATAAAAATAAAAAGAAAAATCTAGATGTATAATAAATGTCTAATGCAAGAATTATTTTAAAAGCTATTGGCGAAGAAAATAAAATACTAAATGAAAATCCAACAAATACTTTTTTTAAATCTGAAATAAGAACACATACTCAATTTGGTAGTGGTTGGATTGTAGTATCTAATAATAATAAAAACACTTCAAATTATGTTTCCCCAGGTGGTTCTTTATATTTTAGAATACCTGTAGATGGTGATATTATAACAGAGACCTTTTTACGTATTAAAATAAATAGAAGTAGTAATTGGAAGGCAGATAATTTTGGTATTAAAGAAACTATATTTGGTATTATTAAATCAGTTGAATTTAGAGTGCATGACTCAGTTATTTCAAGATTAGATGCTGATTATATTTTTACATATTTTGATTTAAATTGTGATTGGTCTGAATTAAATAGAATAGCGGATAGTATGAGTTATGATTTATTAGAAAATAATTTTGAAGATGCATCAGTTAAACCGGATTATGTATATTTAACTATACCATTACCATTCTGGTTTCATAAAAATCCTAATTCTGGTTTCCCAGTATGGTCATTAGATGATGCAAATGTAGGTATTAAAGTAGAAACAAAGAATTTTAATAGTGTTGGTAATGAAATTATTGATATAGAATTATTAACACAGTATAATTATTTAACAAATGATGAAAAAGAAAAATTTAAGAATTTACCATTAGAATATGTTATAGAACAACCTGAAATAGTTGATAGTATTCAATTAAATAATTCAAGATTGAAAAAGAATCTTACAAGAACTCATTTTATTAAATATTTATTTTGGGTAATTAAAGATGAATCAAGTAATCAACCATATTTATACAAGGATTATTTAAAACATGCATCATTAGCTGTAAATGGAAACGGTGTAGTAGATGAAGGAAATAATAAATTTTATAGATTAATAGAAAGACATCAATTTTTTAATAGTTGTGGAACATTAAATTTAGATTCAAATAATAAACCTAAAAAAGTATTAAATCCAATTTACATATATTCATTTGGTATAGAACCAAGTATTGCAAAATTATCAGGATTTTTATCATCTGAAAAATTTAACAATTTTACTTTAGAGTGTAGTTTTGAAAATGGGGCAATTGGTAAAATGTTAGATATTTATATTGTAAAACATAACATAATACGTATATACAATGGTCATTTAAGTGTATTATTTAATTAAAAATAGATAATATAGAAATTTTTGAATTATACGGCTTTAAACTAAAATTTTTTTATATTTATATGTTATAATAATGGGTGGTGCGTTAATGCAATTAGTGGCATATGGTGCTCAAGATATTTATTTAACTGGTAATCCTCAAATTACCTTTTTTAAAGTTGTTTATAAAAGACATACCAACTTTGCAGTAGAATCAATCGAACAAACTATCAATGGTAATTACGATTTTGGTAAAAAATTCACTGTTACTATTGCTAGAAATGGTGATTTATTAAGTAGAGTTTATTTGGAAGTTGATGTATCTGGTAATACTAATGAATACGATGGTTTTCGTTTAATTGATTATGTTGAATTAGAAATTGGTGGTCAAGTCATTGATAAACATTACGGTGAATGGATGGCTTTATGGTGTGATTTATCTTCTACTAAAGACCAATATAATATGCTTCAAAAAATTGTTGGTAATTCATTATCTTCATCAAGTAATGCAGGTTATAAAAAGATGTATATTCCATTACAATTTTGGTTTTGCAGAAATCCAGGTTTAGCTTTACCATTAATTGCTTTACAATATCATGAAGTTAAATTAAATATTAAATTAGCTACATATGATAATGCTGGTGCAATTGATGCTATTAATGAAATTCAAGTTTATTGTGATTATATCTTTTTAGATACTGATGAACGTAGAAGATTTGCGCAAGTATCTCATGAATATTTAATTGAACAAGTTCAATATTCAAATGAATTATCTACACAAAATGGTTCTAATCAACAAGAATTAAGATTTAATCATCCTGTTAAAGAATTAGTTTGGGTATTAGGTGAATGGGGTGGTCAATATGAAATGGTTGATGCATTAATTCAATTAAACGGTCATGATAGATTTAAACGTCGTGATGGTTCTTACTTTACTAAAGTTCAAAGATATCAAAATCATACCGGTGAAGGTTCATTAGATAAAGCACATGTTTATTCATTTGCATTAAAACCTGAAGAACATCAACCAAGTGGTTCATGTAATTTCTCTCGTATTGATAATTCTGTTATCAATTATTATATTGGTGTTCAAACTGTATTTAGAATGTATGCAGTTAATTATAATGTTCTCCGTATCATGTCAGGTATGGGTGGTTTAGCTTATTCTAATTAAGAAGGGAATAATCATATTATACTCGTTAGGTGCTATATAAAATATATTATTTTTATAATGAAATTAAATTTATAAGAATAATAAGAGTTTTTATAAAAAAAATCATTTTATTAAGAATTGATATAAATTGTAAATATTAAGAAATTTTTATAGTTTTTTATTTAAAAATTAATTAATTCATTTTTTCCAAAATTATTTTCTTTTTCTATAATATAGTATATAATGGGTGGTGGTTTAATGCAATTAGTCGCTTACGGTGCACAAGATATTTATTTAACTGGTAATCCTCAAATTACCTTCTTCAAAGTTGTCTATAGAAGACACACTAACTTCGCAGTTGAAGCTATTGAACAAACTTTCAATGGTAACGCTGATATTGGTAAAAAATTTACTGTTACTGTCGCAAGAAACGGTGATTTATTACACAGAATCTACTTAGAAGCTGATGTTTCTGCTGGTGAAGGTGCAATTAATAATAACGATGGTTTTAAATTAATTGAATATGTTGAAGTTGAAATTGGTGGTCAAGTTATTGATAAACATTATGGTGAATGGATGGCTTTATGGTGTGATTTATCTCATACTAAAGATCAATTAGAAATGTTACAACGTATGGTTGGTGAAAATGTTGCTTTATCTACTGGTTGTGAATCTGGTTATAAAATGTATATTCCATTACAATTTTGGTTCTGTAGAAACCCAGGTTTAGCTTTACCATTAATTGCTTTACAATATCATGAAGTTAAATTAAACGTTAAATTATCATGTTCTGGTTCTACTGGTGGTATCACTGGAGTTAATGACTTAAAAGTCTTCTGTGATTATATGTTCTTAGATACTGATGAACGTAGACGTTTTGCTCAAGTTTCTCACGAATATTTAATTGAACAAGTTCAATTCTCTAATGACTTAAAATCTCAAGATGGTACTAATCAACACGAATTAAGATTTAACCATCCTGTTAAAGAATTAGTTTGGGTTATTAACTCTTCTTCTTCTGTATTCGGTGGTAATGTTCCGGTTGAAGATGCATTATTACAATTAAACGGTCATGATAGATTTAAACGCCGTGAAGGTTCTTATTTCTATTATACACAACGTTATGAACATCATACTGGTGCTGGTGATTGGGCTAACTTAAAACCACACGTTTATTCTTTCGCATTAAAACCTGAAGAACATCAACCATCTGGTACTTGTAACTTCTCCCGTATTGATAACGCAGTTATTAACTATTCTCAATCTGGTAATAACAACTCTATCTTCCGTATGTATGCAGTTAACTATAACGTTTTACGTATTATGTCCGGTATGGGTGGTTTAGCTTATTCTAATTAAGAAAACCAAGGTTTTTTTACATCTTTCATTTGGGAATTATTAAAAAACAAAATAAAAATAATTTTTATAATCCAATTTATTATAAAAACTATTCAATTATGATTACTGGTCAAATTTATTTATTATATAAGATTTTATATTATAATCATAATCACAAAATATATTAACATAATCTTCTTTATTATACTTATCGATTGATACATAAACAGATGTCTTTTGCCATAAATTATCTAAATTTATATTTTGAAAAAAATAATTATAACCATCTTTAGATGGTATTCTAATATTTAATTTATTAACTAAAATATCTTCAAATTCTGGATGTTTTATATAATTTATTTTATCTTGAGCTTTATCCATTATTACTATATAAATATATATTTTAATTATAAAATAATAAAATGATTGATAAAAATTTACAACCAATTTGTCAAAAAATAGTTGATAAATATAGTTTTAATAAATACGATGATATAGATATATTAATACGATTTTTAGTTAAAATAATAAACATTCACTTTAAAAGATATAAGTTAGATTTAAGAATAAAAAGAGAAATATGTATTGATTTATTACATAGAATTGATATGACAAAAGTATTATATAATAAAATTAACCAAATATTAGAGAATAGTAGTGAATTACATGAAATGATTTATAAAGAATTTCATTTAACTCAATCTGAATTAGATTATTGTTGTTTAATTCAATAATAAATATTTAAAAAATAAAATTATTTAATATATAATGGATTTATCAAATAATGCTATTTATAATATAAATATGTCTCCATTATTAAGTAAAAGATTTGAAGATTATGAAAATAATTTAAACTCTTTACATAAAAAAATGGATGATATAATGGTCTTATTAAAAGATAATAATAAAAAACAAGATGAATATATAAATATTTTAAGAGAAAATAGAAAAATATATTTAGATGCATTTGAAAAGATACAACAAACTGAAGATAAAGAAATTAAACCAATGATAAGTAAATTAACAAATACTATTTATATGCCTACATTTGAACAACGATTATTAAATCGGGTTTGGCGTTCAAAAACAAATACTAACGATATTCAAGGTTTATTAACAATACCAGAAATACATACTACTAGTGGATTTTTAAATGTGGATACAAAATTATAAAAGAGAAATTCCAATTAAAGAAGAACCTAATTTCTTTAAATTTGTAAAAAAAAATGAGAAACCTGATATAGCTGTTAGAAGAGTTGGTGTATATGCTGGTAATATTTCTAAAGATATTATTGATAAGAATATTGAATCTCATTATTTTATAAAATTTATAAATAATAAAACAATTGATTTTAATATTAATTGTCTTAAAGAGATTAAATTTGAAAAAAATAATACTGTTGGACCTAAATCTACTTCTAAACAAGAAATAATTTTAGAGTTTAATAAATATTTGAAATCTTAATTTATAAAAAATAATATTCTTAAATTAAGATTCGAATTTATATTGTTTGAATGATTATTTATTTACCTAACATTGGGAAACCAACTAAGTTAGCACCGATACCGAAACCGGAACCTTGGCGTGCAGCATTAGAAATAGATGGAGCATACATATCTAATAAAGCGAAAGTAGCTGCAGCAGTGATAGCAATAAAAACGATTTCAGTTAAATCTAATTTTTTTTGTGGGATATAATATGCAGCAACTGCAACAGCAGCACCTTCAACTAAATATTTGACAGCTCTTTTAACAACTTCTTGAAAGTCGAAAGCAGTTTGTAAGTCTTTCATTTCAGATTTAATAACGTCCATTCTTAATATATATTATAAAAAGAAAAAAAATTTATAAATACTTAAAGATAAATTTATATTCTTTCTATATATATAAATGTCAAATAAAGATATTGTAGAAGATTTCTTAGAAGTAGACCAACCAATCCCAGGTCAAAATTATGTTTGTCTTTCTTTTATTTCACCTGAAAATGTTTTAAAAAATAAAGATGTTTTTTTAATCCATTCTTTCTTAAAAACTTTCGGTAAAAATTATGGTTTAACTGAAGAAGAATGTCAAGATAAATATAAAGATTTTCTATATATTAATCAAGAAAAATTAGAAAAAGAATTCTATGAAAAAAATAATTTTCAAACAACTATGCGTGGTTTAAAAGTTCGTGGTGTTTATGATACTGAAAAAGAAGCGAATGTCCGTGCTAAAGTATTACAACGTAGAGACCCTAATTTTAATGTATATGTTGCGCAAGTAGGTTATTGGTTACCATGGGACCCTAATCCACATTCAGTTGATAGACAAGAATATGCAGAAAAAGAATTAAATACTTTAGTATCTGAATATAGAGCTAATCAAGAAAAGAAAGATGAACATTTCCGTGAAAATATTGATTATGTTAAAGAACAAGCTGCAAAACAAGCAGAAGCTTCTAAAAAAGCTAAACAAGATGAATTAACAATTACAAGTTCATCTCAAGTAAATTCAGATGAAACTACTACTGATGATATGCCATCTTTAATTGAAACATCATCTGAAAATACTAATACTTCATCAACTAGTTCAGATGAAACTGAAGAATTAGCAAAACAATTAGAAAATGCAGACCCATGGTTATCTAGACAAACATCAAAAACAGAAGATAATGAATCTGCTTAAACTTTATTCCTTTTAATAATAAAAAAATATTAATATAATTTAAATGAAATCTATCATATTAATATTATTTGTAATCGGTGCTATTCTAATTACAATAGGATATATGGAAAATTATAAAAAATGTCCATTACCAAAAATAGAATATAGATATATTCCTCGTTCATTCTATGAAGAACAAATTTCAAGTGTTAATCTTAAAAATTTATATTCGGATATGTTTAATGAACCTGATACATGGTCTAAATATCCGTTAGGTAGTGTAGATAATAATCAAAAATTTAATCCTATTAATTATAGTAATTTTGTTCAAGAATATGGTGGTAAACCTATAAATAAATAATATTATTTTTCTAATTTTCTTTTTTGACTTAATTTATTTTCTTTAATTATTTGTTTTGCAATTTCTTCTTTACTTAATTCATCTATTATATAAATTATTTCATTTTCTTCTATATCTTCTAAAGTTATTTGATATTTTTTAAATAATGAATTATTAAATATTTTTCGAGGACTAATATTTATATTTGACTTTGATATTTGTAAATATAAATCAAAATCAAATTGATTCACATTTAAACATTCATTTTTATTTGATACCTGTTCATATAAAAATTCTCCTATATCACTTTTCCTATAATCTTTTAATAAATTTAATAAACTATGTGATACCATTATTATATCGGTCCATTTATTCTCTGATATTAATAATGGTTTTTTATGTCTATTATTTATTCTCGGCTCTCTATATTGACCAAAACAGTCCCCATAATAACTAAATATTTCATTTATACCTTTTTTACCATTGAAATCATATGTTGCACGTCCCCAATCAATTAATTTTACAATATAACCATATGTTGGCACTTTAAAATACTTATCTTCATATTTATAATATAAATGTGTTTTATCTGTAATAGTCAGCATCACATTACTTAGATGTAAATCATTGTGTTTTATACCAAATATATTATACATTGTAACCACTGCACTAAATATTTGAAATATTATTGATTTTATAAAATTATAATCTAGCTTTTTATTATCATACAAATGGTCTATATCTAAATCTGCTTTTTCAGTTGCTAATAAATATACTGGCAAATTTTTATATTCAATATATTCTCCTTTTTTATTACATATAAATTTCGTTGTATTTGAATCTAATAATTTATTCAATATTTTATCACTTATATTATCATCATTTGATATATCATATGTAAATTTATCCATTATTACATTCACACAACCATAAAATAAACAAAAATGTGGATTTATATTTAATTCTGTTAATCTAGATACCAAATAATTTACAAATATTTCTATATTATTTGATGAATTCAAATTATATATACTATTAAAATATTCATTTTCACGTGGTTCTATTGTTTTTTGAGATGACTCTATATGTTGATAATACGATGATACCGATAATAAAGATAATATTGGTAATTCTTTCAAAAATATATCCGTATGATACATACTTCTGTATTCGGTCATTATTTTCGCCTTAAATATAAAACCTATTGTATCTATTCTTTTTTTCTTTTTAACAAGTTGTAATAATCTATTTTTATTATTAAATGTCTTTTCTTCTTTAAAATAATTAGTTAATAAATTTAGGTTTGGATTATAATATGATATACTATTTGATACATTATAATACTTGTTAATACTATTATTTAAATTTTCATATTCTTTTTTTGGAACTATTCTTACTGATAAATTATTATAAGCTAATGATTTCATTAACTAAATTTTATATTTAATTTATTTTTTTTAAACTAATTAAATACAAAAAAAATAAATATTTATTCTTCATCTTTTACTATTTTTGTTCCGGATAATAATTTATCAAAATTTATAAAAGTATTTAATATATTCTCTTTTATAAAATTTGTTATAATTTTTTTATATTTGGTTTCTGGAAATTCAAAAATTATATTTTTTATTAGATTCATATGTTCTATATCAATAAAATTTAAATCTAATAATATACCTAATGATTCTGTATTCATTATAAATTTATTATA
>JACCDO012207924.1_pt1 | contig 21782 bp, 13 predicted proteins | sample 7446101 | NCBI WGS metagenome assembly JACCDO01 (sample SAMN15323440, study PRJNA562643) | freshwater metagenome | isolation source: river surface water | place: USA:Blue River Watershed | collected 2017-08-16
GCTTAGTTGCGTTATTTGTAAGTGGAAGTAGAATAGCTAACTTCTCATCAGAATCGGTGAATGTAGTTGGTAATTTTACTGCTTCCGGTATTCAAACTAATTTAATAGTTAGTCAATCTAATTCTCCTATATCAGTAAGAGGTAATGTTCAAATTACAGGTTCTTTAAATGTATCATCATCTATATCAGCATCTTTATTTAGAGGTGACGGTAGTGGATTATTTAATATCAATGCAGATGCAATTGGAGATTTGGATAAATTAAAATCTGGCTCTGCGGTTGCACAAATTTCACCAAATAAAGGATTAACTGTAAATACAGGTGTAACAATTGATAATTTTTTAATTGTAACTGGTAGTGGTATTTTTAGAGGTGATGTTCAAGTAGCTGGTAAAATTACATCAACTGAATTACATACAACATTCATCTCATCATCGGTAATATTTTCGTCTGGTTCAAATAAATTTGGTGACAACGTAACTGATAGACAAGAAATTACTGGTAGTTTATTAGTAAGTGGTAGTATTGGTGTAACGGGTGATACTATTCCAACTGATAGTTCAACAAACGAAGTATTGGTAGTAAACTTAACAACGGGTAGAATAGGTAGAAGATTTGCAGCAGCAACATCAGGTACATCTGGTACATCAGGTTCATCTGGTAGTGGTGGTTCGTCTGGCACATCTGGTTCATCAGGTAGCGGTGGTTCTTCTGGTTCATCTGGAAGTGGTGGAACAAGCGGCAGCTCTGGAAGTGGTGGTTCGTCTGGCACAAGCGGCTCGTCTGGTACAAGAGGTTCAGCCGGCACTAGTGGAAGTACAGGCTCAGCGGGAACTTCTGGTTCATCTGGAAGTGGGGGCACATCGGGAACAACTGGTTCATCGGGAACAAGTGGCTCAGCAGGTAGCGGTGGTACTTCTGGCACAAGCGGTTCAGCGGGTAGCGGTGGAACATCCGGTAGTGGTGGAACATCCGGTAGCGGTGGTACGTCTGGCACATCAGGAACGTCAGGTTCATCTGGCACAAGCGGAAGTAGTGGCACATCTGGTTCAACAGGTTCGGCTGGTACAACAGGTTCATCGGGTACAACTGGTTCGGCTGGTACAAGCGGCTCAACCGGCTCATCTGGTACAACTGGCTCAAGCGGTTTAACTGGTTCTTCGGGAAGTTCTGGCACAAATGGTTCTTCTGGAACGGGTGGTTCTGCTGGTACATCTGGCACAGCCGGAAGTGGTGGTATAACTGGAGCAGGTGGTTCATCTGGTACATCAGGAAGTGGTGGCACATCAGGAACAAGCGGCACAGCAGGAACTTCTGGTACAGCAGGCTCAAGCGGTTCATCGGGATTAAGTGGAGCAGGTGGTACGGGTGGTACATCAGGTAGCGGTGGCACATCGGGAACAAGCGGTTCATCTGGTACATCGGGAAGCGCAGGTACATCTGGTTCAAGCGGTACATCATCATCTGCTGGAACGGGTGGTACATCCGGCTCATCTGGCACAAGTGGTACAACAGGTTCTGCTGGAACAAGCGGCTCTACTGGGTCTTCGGGCACAACTGGTACATCGGGAAGTGCGGGTACTTCTGGCTCGGCAGGAACAGCAGGTAGTGGTGGTACTAGCGGACAAAGTGGTGGTATAAAATATGATTTCAATACAGCAACAACTGATTCAGATCCTGGTAATGGTAGAGTTTCTTATAATAATGCTACCATTGCTTCGGTAACTTTTTTATACATTGACCTTTTAGACCAAAATGGTAATAACCAATTGGCATGGTACAATACTTGGGATGATAGTACAACATTAACCGCAAGGGGATATGTAGTTTTATCTTCTAGAGATAATGGTACTGTAAATAATATTTTCTTAGTAAATGGTGCAGTAACAAACGCATCAGGATATTTTAAAATTCCTGTTTCTTATGTAAGTGGTACATTACCTTCAAATAATGCACAATTAGTTGTGGATTTTATAAGAACAGGTGATGGTGGAACTTCTGGTTCAGGTGGTACATCTGGCACAAGTGGTTCTGCAGGTTCAACGGGTTCAGCGGGTACAACTGGTACATCTGGTAGCGGTGGTTCTTCTGGCACAACTGGAACATCAGGAAGTGGTGGTTCATCGGGCTCAGCAGGTAGCGGTGGTACTTCTGGCACAAGCGGTTCAGCAGGAAGTGGTGGTACATCAGGTACATCTGGAAGTGGTGGCTCATCGGGTTCAGCAGGTAGTGGTGGCACATCAGGTACTTCTGGCTCGGCTGGAACAGCAGGTAGTGGTGGCACATCGGGTACAAGAGGTACATCAGGTAGCGGGGGCTCATCAGGTACAGGCGGTACATCTGGTTTATTATCATTAACTGGTACAACTGATAATGGTGTGATTACCTTAAACGGAACTGCACCAAACGGAACGGTTGAAAGTAATTTAACTTTTGATGGTACATTATTGACCGTAACTGGTAACGCAACAATTACAGGTAATTTAACTGTTAGTGGTACAACAACTACTGTTAATACTGAAACAATTCTATTAGCGGATAATATTATAACTCTTAATTCAAACTTTACAACAGGTACGCCAACTGAAAATGCTGGTATTGAAGTTAGGAGAGGTTCATCAGCAACGGTTTCATTCTATTGGGATGAAAATACTGATAGATGGTACGCAGATAATACATTACAGGTAGTAGGTAATGTAATTCTTAGTGGTACAATTGATACAGGGCAAGGTGCAACCGAAGTTTACTTAATGGACCAAAATGTTAGAACAACTGATACTGTAATTCATGCAAATGTTAGAGCAGCAAACTTCTATGATGCTAATGGTACATTCAACGTAAATTTAGGTAGTGGTGGTTCTGAAGGTAGAGGTTTAGTAGCTGGTTATAGTGGTGGATGGTATGGTGGTATTGGATATAATGTTAGACATACTGGTACATCTGGTACTTTGACAGCACCATTAACCGATACTGCAACTTATCTTAACTTTAACCAAGGATTTACTTTTTACAATGACCAAACTACAACCGCAGGTAGAACTATTAGTTGGACTCAAATTGGTAGATTAGATAGTGCTGGTACATTTACAATTACTGGCAACTTAGTAGCAGCTCAAGTTAATACTGGACAAGGTTTGACAGAAGTTCATTTAATGAATCAAAACATTAGAACAACTGATAACGTAACATTTGCCACAATATCAGCAACTAATACTATAAGTGAATCATCAGCAGTAGACCAAGGTATTACACTAAACGCAACTGATAATAGTTGGAAATATATTGGTTTTTCTTGGTCAAACTCTCGTAGAAGTTATTTTGGATTAAACTCATCTGGTGAACCTGAATGGGGAACTGATACGGGAAGTACATTTAGATTAGTAGGTTCATCAACTCTTACAATTGGTGGAAATACTGCATTGCACACTGGAAACTATACTTCATATACTGTTCCTATTGGTGGTAGTTGGTATGGATTAAATATGCCGGGTTCTCGTTGGTACGGATTTTCAGTAAATGGTGGAGAAATAGTATTTGGTAGAGACCTTCCTAACTCAGGTCAAATGGGTATTCTTATTGATGGTGCATTTGTTGCTGGAGAAAATAATGGTTTCTGGTCATTACCATCTAATAATGATTGGAATGGACGTAGAGGATTTAGATGGGATGGTACACAATTAGATTTTACAACAAACTCACCAATTGCATTATTCACAGACTTAAGAGCAACTTCTGATTTTAGAGCACCAATATTTAGAGATACTGATAACACAGCTTTCTTTGTAAACCCTGCATCATCAAGTAACATAAATATTTTGACTGTTGCATTTGGTGGTAATGTTCTATTTGACCCAGGTTGGGGTTCTTATGGATTCCCTGGATTAAATGCAAATTCATACACTGGTGCACCTATAATGGGATTTACATATTCAAATAATGCACCATATACAGGAGGATTAGTATCATTTGGAGCAGGTGGATATCATTTACAAATAAACACAACTTATGGCGATTCAACTGGATTTGCTTATAGAACTAGAAATGGTGATAATGGAACTTTTAATGCTTGGAGATATCCTGCAATTTATGGTGTAAACGTAAATGGTGGTGGTGATTTATATGCAACAATATTTTATGACCAAAATAATACTGCATTTAGAGTTGATGGAAACAATACATCGGTATTAAATATTTTGGATATAAGAGGATACCAATGGATTGTAGGACAAACAACAAATGGACAAGGATTTTATCAATGGGAAGGTGCATCATATAGAAATCCCGGAGACCATACTCCATCTCTTTTAGTTAGAGCTGATAATTCAACAACTGGAATAAATGGGTTTAGACCGGCTTTAGCATTGTATAATAATAATGGTGCTGACCAAACAACTGTTGGTTTAACATTTGTGTCTGCAGAAGGAGCAACTGGTGCTGGTAACTCTGTAAACTTAGCAGGTATTATTGCTAAGAAAGAGGCTAGTGGTAACGTTGGTGGTTGGTCACCTGGTTCATTAACATTCTTTACTAAAAACTATGGAACAAGAGTAGATGGTCAATACATAGGACCTGATGGTAGAGTTGGATTTGGTACAACTGATTTTTCATATACCGCTACTGATAATGGTTCTGTAATCAATACGATTACAAACAATAGAGTATTCATAAATGGTTCACTTCAATTATTGGGTAATCAAGACGCAATCGTATTTGGTAGAGGTGCAGCTTCATTTATGAGAGATGAGGAAATTGGATTTGGATGGGGTGGTGGATGGTATATGGTTGATGGTACATACCTAAGAGTAAGAGGTTCTAAAGTACTTTACAATGATAACTACATACGTTCTGATAACTCTTTCAGAATGAATGGTGAACGTTCTGGTTGGTATAACTATGGAACATGGAGTACATATTTTGAAAGAATTGCGTACATGTCATTTGACTGGAACGCTTCTTATAATTCTTATCAATTCCACGGAATAGCTTCTACTGATTTAAACGGTAGTTTTACTGATTCAATGAGTATTAACTCATTTAATGATATTATTCTTAGAGTTGATGCAAATGATAATAACAACAACTCTTATGTAAGATTTATGGATAATACCTCTGGTAATAACCAATTTGCTTACATAGGTAGAGAAAGTGGTGATGGTATTGCATATTTTGGACATAGAGTATATGGTACAATTTATTATGATGCAAATGATAGTGGTTATTATATAGACCCTAACTCAACAGGAATGACCGCACTAAGAATGAGAGGTGGTTCATTATTTGGACCAAACAACACTTGGGGAGCATATCTTCTTGTTGGTGGTGATGGTAGAAATGGATATATTGATAGCGCCTTCGCATCAGTAGCAACAACCAATGGTAACTTACACTTGGATGCTGGTAATGGATACGGATTATATCTAAATTATTATGACGGTAACGTAATTTATTTCGGTAACGGAAATTATAGTAACTGGGGTGAATTCAGTAGTGGTATTTTCTACGCATACAATCAGATGCGTTCACCAATATTCTATGATTATAATAATACCGCATATTATGTAGACCCTAATGGTACTTCAAACATAGTAGCACTTCAAAGTGGATTTTTCTATGTAAATGGTACTGGATACGATACATCAAATGCTGACCAATGGCCTTACATTTATTGGTTAAGAAGTGGAAGCTGGGATGAAGGTTTAATTAAAAACTCATCATCAAGAGGATATTGGGGAAGACCTGGTTTTGGTATTCATATGGATTCATCAAAATCATTTGGTGTGTTCACATCTGGTTGGACAGGTGTAGCTCAATTTCATCCTGATGGACATCTTTGGGTAAGAGACCAAATTAGAGCAGGTATATACTATGATTCAAACGATACTGGATATTATGTAAACCCTAATGGTACATCTAGAATTGGTGGTATTCAAATTGGTGGTGCATCTACTTCATCAAATGAAATTCGTTTTTATGGTGTAAGTGGTGATAACCCTGGTTCATATAACCATGCTGTAATTATAGAAAGATTATGGAGAAATGGTGATGAATCTGAATTATTAATATTCAAAGGTAATGACCCGGATACATCAACTATACATGACCGTTTAAGATTGGGAGCAACGGGTAGAGTTGTATTTCATTCAACCGCAGGATATAACGATGCGGATGCTTATATATCAGCGGCTGGTACTGGTAACATTGAAGGTAGTGGTTATTTTTATGGTAGTGAATTCCACGTACCTGGTTCGGTCTTTTCACCAATTTATTATGATAGAAACAACTCGGCATTCTTCTGTGACCCTGCTGGACGTTCTCGTTTATCAACAATTGATTATGGTGATGGTGCTTACTTTTGGAGAAGTGGTAGTTGGGGTTGGAGACATCAAACTCCTTCTGGATATATTGAATTCGGACCTGCTAACACATCACATGCTCACATTTATACTGACCGTTCAAACTTCTACTTTAACGTAAATGAACTTTATGCAAATGGTTATCACGTAATTGTGCATAACTTATGGTGGGGTAACACTTATTTTGGTAGTGGTGGTGATATGTACGCAACTATTTGGTATGATACAAATGATACTGCATATAGATTAGACCCTAATGGTTCATCCAGATTAAACTTTGTACACACAAATAACTTGTACATTCAACCAGGACATATGTTATATTCCGATCCTGGTGGTTGGACTGGTGAATACTATAAGATTCAATGGCATAGTTCTCACTTATATCTACAAGCATATGCGAATGGTTATCATATTATGAGATATGGTTCTGATGGTTTAGAATCCCATCAGTTTGCTAGAGATGGAAACTATTGGAATAGATATATGGGTTGGATGAGTAACTACATCAACCAAAACGTTAGAACTGATGCAAACCCAACATTTGGTAACATATATTCAAATGGTTGGTTTAGAAATAATAACTCTGGACAAGGTTTATATAACGAAAACAGAGGAATGCACTGGTATTCTAACAATGGATACTGGAAATCAGCTGGTGGTGGATATGGATATGGTGGTATTGTAATGTACAATAACTACGAATCTGATTTAAGAGGATACGCTGGATATTGGGATGGTAGTGGATTTGGTATGTTAAATTCATCTGGTAACTGGCAGATTCGTATTGAATATGGTAATGCCCATATGGAGTTGTATCGTGTGACTTGGGCAGATGATATGAGAGCATACATCTTCTATGATAGAAATGATACAGGTTATTATGGAGATTTTAACTCTCGTTCTCAATGGCTAGGTTTAACTGATAGAGGTAGAGGAAATATAAGTTTAACAGGTAAGCAAGATTATAGAAGACCGCAAGATTATACAGGTGATAGAAACTATTGGACAGGTGCACAAGGTTGGGGTACGGTAGACCTTAACTGGGTAATGGATTGGGGTTCTTGTTTCTGGGATAGCTGGGGTAACCCTGGCAACCAACCTCCTGGTACTTCTCACTGGGTTGGAACGCAAGCTTTCCACTACTCTTGGACTTACAATGGTGGATATGGATGGCAATTAACTGGTGGACCTGTTGATAGATTGTGGTTTAGAAACTTCTGGTCTGGTGGTTCTGGTTGGAAAGCAATGGTTGATTCAAACAATAGAGGTGAATATTGTATTCCTACATACGACTTTACAACTTATTGGAGAATTTACTTCTTATATAATAGAGGATACTACGCAACTCAAACTGATTCGGCACTTTGCCAACCATACTCAACTGGTAACAATGGTGCGTTCATGTCATTCCACAAAGGCGGTTACTACGCATTGAACTTAGGTTTGGATGGTGATAACGTTGTAAGATGGGGTGGTTGGTCTTCTAGATGGCAGAGAATGTATCTTAATGATGATACTATTGGTGTACCTTATATATTACGTTCAAACTTTGATAACTATACGAATGGTGGTATTTGGGTATCCGATGATGGTGATTTAGTTGACCCTAATGATGGTTACTTAGCATTTCGTACTTCTTATGGTTTAAGAATCTATTCTGGTAATAGAGGTGGTGGTCCAAACATCAACTTGAGATATGATGGTGTGATTATTGCATCAAATAACATTATCGCTTATGGTTCTCCTTCAGATAGAAGATTGAAAGATAATGTTAAGTACTATGAAAACGCATTGGAAAAAGTACTTAAACTTAGAGGTGTAGAATTTGATTGGAAAGAAGGTACTGATGAGTATGAAATGACTCGTTTAAGACATGATATTGGTTTTATCGCTCAGGAAGTTGAAGATGTTGAACCATTATTAGTAAGACCTGATGAGGCTGGATACTTAGCAATAAGAGATAGAGCAATGCCGGCATTATTAGTAAATGCTATCAAAGAATTGAAAGCAGAATTAGATGATGCTAAAGCTGAAATAAAAATGTTGAAAGAAAAATTAGGTTTGGGATAAAAACTATATATTTATATATATTAAAGAAAAATAACTATGGCAATTAAAATAGCAGCAGAAATAGGAACATCACAAGGTATAACTGATGAGGCTTATGTTAGAATCTATCGTTATGTGGTAGATAGAAACAAAGGTGCATTAGAATTATATGTGAATGTTTTTAAAGATGAAGAAACAGCAAAACTTTTGGAAACAAACATTTCCAATCGTATGGGAGCACCAATTCAAGAAAGATTTCTTGCAAAAGTTGATGCAATTCCACATTGGCATTCTATCCCTATGACAAGAACTGTGGAAGAAATTATTGATGGTAGGGTTTATGAAAAGAAAGTTTCTGATTTTTCTTCTTTAGAAGGTCAAGATATTTTCGCAAAAGCATATCCTTTATTGAAAGCAAAAATAGCAGCAGATTTAATAGAAAGAAATGTTATTCAATCGGCAACTGTATTACAAGATGTATAAAATAAAAATAAAATGATAACTTTAGTAGAAGATAAAAACGTATTCGGAAAGACTGTAAACACAGTATTCACAAATCTATTAAGATATGATTTAAATGATGACGATTGTGTTTTGAGATATGAATTAAGATATAGAGACCCAAATAGAATCTCTGTAGCTATTCCAGATACTAATATTGCAAATGGTGAATGGAAAGTCCCAACCAATGTTTTAAATGCATGGACTGGAAGTAATTTTTATTTAGCAGAGCAAATGTGTAAAGAATTTGATTTCAATATAATAGAGCATCAAAATGGTTAATTCAAAAAAATAATATTTATAACTAAAATACAAAGAAAATGGCAATAACGTATACATGGCAAATAAAAGCATTATCAAAAACATCTGGTAATGACTTAGATGATGTAATCATAGGTACAAGATGGGAATGTACAGGAACTGATGATTCTGATAATGTTTCAGGAACATTTGTTGGAGCAACACCTTTTAAATTAGATTCTGTAGATCCTGATAATTTCAAACCTTATTCAGAACTTACTGAAGAAGATGTATTGGGGTGGATTAAACATTACGCAAGTGGTTCAGCTAACACAAGTTACTGGTCACATATAACTGAAAGAATACAAAAAGCTATTGATGTTAAACGAAATGTAGTAAAGAATGTAGATGAATTTGATTTACCTTGGGCACCTACTTCTGGTTCTAATTCCGGTTCTGTAGCAATATAAGATAAAAATTGAATTGAATTTAAGTAATATCCAAAGCATGAATATTTGTTTTGGATATTTTCTTTATATTTATATGTGTATTTTTGGATGGAATACAAATTACAATAAAAACCTAATTGGAGAAATAAAATGGCAGAAAGAATCGTATCACCTGGCGTATTCACAAGAGAAAATGACCTTTCCTTCATAGCGCAAGGAATTGGTGAAATTGGAGCAGCATTTATAGGACCTTTTAAGCAAGGACCTGCATTTGTACCAACAATTGTGAGAACACAATCAGAATTCGAAGATATCTTCGGAACACCTGATGGAACTTATTATACTGAATATGCAGTACAAAACTATTTAAGAGAAGCTGGTTCAGCAACAATCGTAAGAGTTGCGGGAGTTGGTGGATATACTCAAGTTAAACCTATGGGTATATTTGCATCATCTTCAAAATGGACTGAAGCAACTGGTAGAGCACAAACATTAATTGGTGTATTGTATAATACTAATTTAGGACAGCAAGAAGTTGGATTCCCAGCAGCTAATATAGCACCTACATTTGGAATGGATTTAACTGGAAGTGGACAATTTTTCCTTTCTGGTTCAAACCTATTACAAAGTGGATACACAATCTCAGCATCTATAAACAATGTTGATGTAAATGACCTTTCCGATGTATTTGGTACTTCTCCAATAGTAACATCTGCAACTACATCTAAGAAAGCTTACGCTTATGTATTCTTTGAAAACACAGGTTCAGCATACGCAAACAGCGCATCAGCATCTATATTTGTAAAAGAATTACCTGACCAAGAATATACTGGTGATGAAATAACTCCAGCTTATTCTGAGGCATATACTCCTTGGGTTAAATCTCAAAATATAAGTGGTGAAAGATATGACCTTTTCCGTATAGCAACTTTAGGACATGGTACAAACTATAATACTAAATTTAAAATTGGTATTTCAAATGTTAAAGCAGCTGGTGAAGATGGAGCAACTGATTACGCAACATTTACTTTGACAGTTCGTTCATTTAGTGATACTGATAAGAGAAAAGTTGTTTTAGAATCATATAATAATGTAAACTTAGACCCAGCATCGGTAAACTATATAGCTAGAAGAATTGGTGATAGATACATCACAATAGATTCTGATGGTAAAATAACTGAGCATGGTGATTATGTAAATATTTCTAGATACATTAGAGTTGAAGTAGCTGAAGCGGGTGCATTCCCTGTATCAGCAGCACCTTTTGGACACGCAGCATACTATAATCCAATTAAAGTTGCAACTTTAGATGAAATTAAAGTTCCTGCAGTTGTATTCCAAACTGGTTCAGCTGGTAACACAGCATCATCTCCAATCTATTTTAGTGGATTTGATTTTGAAACATCAGGCGTTTCATTGGATAATAAACAATACTTAAAACCACTTCCACTTGGTGTAGCAACTGGTAACAACAAAGTATTCTCTTTTGATAATAGTGCTTTAGGACTTACATACGAAATGACAGGTTCTACTTCATCTGATATGGTTAAGAGACAATTTGTATTGGCATTCCAAAGTGGTTTTGATGGTATGAACCCAACTATGAAAGCAGCTAAAGCTGGTGACACTGAGTGGGGAGCAGCAAATACGCAAGGATTTAATTGCGCAACTTCAACATCAAGCGGTTCACTTTCATATGCTAGAGGAATCAACGCAGTATCAAATCCTGATGAGTGGGATATTAATATGGTTGTTACTCCTGGTATCGTAAGAAGTTTACACCCATCGGTAACTCAAAAAGTTATTGATATGGTAGAAGATAGACAAGATGCATTCTATATCGCTGATTTCAACGATTACGATGATACAATTACTGAAGCAACAACGCAAGCAAACGCAGTTGATTCAAACTATGTAGCAACTTACTATCCTTGGATTAAGACAATAGATACAAACACAAATAAACTAATGTCTGTTCCACCATCAGTATTACTTCCTGGTGTTTACGCTCAAAACGATAGATTAGCAGCAGAATGGTTCGCACCTGCTGGTTTGAATAGAGGTGGTATCACTGGAGCAGTAAGTGTATTAAATAGACTTACACACGCTGAAAGAGATACTGTATATGAAAACAAAGTAAACCCAATCGCAGCATTTCCTGGACAAGGTATTGTAGCATTTGGACAGAAGACATTGCAAGATAAAGCATCTGCTTTAGATAGAGTAAATGTAAGAAGATTACTTATCGCTGTTAAGAAATTCATCGCTTCAACTTCTCGTTTCTTAGTATTCGAACAAAATACTTCTACAACTAGAGGAAGATTCTTAAACACTGTAAACCCTTATCTAGAGGCAATCCAACAAAGACAAGGTTTATACGCATTCAGAGTTGTAATGGATGAAACAAACAATACACCTGATGTAATTGATAGAAACATATTAGCAGGACAAATTTTCTTACAACCGGCTAAGACGGCGGAATTTATTGTAATAGATTTCAACATCTTACCAACTGGAGCAAGTTTCTCAGCATAATATGAAAAGAAACAAAGTAGATATTTATTAATATAAAATAAAAGGACAAGAAAATGGCAGAAATATTAGAGTTTAATCAGATGTTCTATACGAACTTTGAACCTAAGATGAAAAATAGATATGTGATGGAGTTCAACGAAGTTGGATTACCAGCATATCTTGTAAAAGCAGCTAACAGACCTACTATTCAATTTGAAGTAGTAACTTTAGACCACATCAACGTAAAAAGAAAATTGAAAGGTAAAGGTGAGTGGCAAGACATCACTATTACTCTTTATGACCCAATTGTTCCTTCAGCAGCTCAGGGTGTTATGGAATGGGTTCGTTTATCACATGAATCTATTACTGGTAGAGATGGATATGCAGAGTTCTACAAAAAAGATATTGATTTCTATATGTTAGGACCTGTTGGTGATAAAATTGAGCAGTGGAAAATTAAAGGTGCATTTATTAATCAAGCTAACTTTGGTGATGTTGCATTTGATTCTAACGAACCTGCAACAATTGAATTAACACTATCTTACGATTACGCAATTCTTGAATTCTAATCTAAGAAAAACAATAATAAGAAGGGATACTCAAAAGGTATCCCTTTTTTATTTACAAATTTTTAAAACTTATGTATTTATATATACAAAACAATAAAGTTTATGCAAGAAAAACAATACGATTTTCCAACGGAAGTTTTAGACCTTCCATCAAAAGGGTTAGTTTACCCTAAAGACCATCCATTAGCATCTGGTTACATTACTATTAAGCATATGACAGCAAAAGAAGAAGATATTCTTTCAAACCAAAATCTTATTAAAAAAGGTATTGTTTTGGATAAATTATTTGAATCTATTATAGTTGATAACATTAATCCAAATGATATTACTATTGGTGATAAAAATGCAATAGTATTGGCTACAAGATTATTAGGATATGGGTCTGACTATAAAATGTCATTTTATTCATCATTGACAGGTCAAACTAAAGAAATTAATATTGATTTATCAAAAATCAAAACAAAAGAAATTGATTTTTCTAAATTCAATAATAAAAATGAATTTGAATATACATTACCATCAAACGGTAAAAAAATTACATTTAAATTGTTGACACATGGTGATGAAATAGCTATCGAAAAAGATATAGCAGCTTTGGAAAAATTAAACAAAGATGTATCGGCGGATATTACAACCCGTTTGAGATATATGATTAAATCAGTTGATGGTGATAATAGTGTTGCAGCTGTTAATAAATTTGTTAATGGTATGTTAGCAAAAGATAGTAGAGCATTTAGAGAATACATAAAAGCTATTACTCCTGATATGGATATGAAATATGAATTTGAACATGAAACTGGTGAAAAGGAGGTCATCAATATTACGTTGGGAGTTGGGTTTTTTTGGCCTAGCTAACAATCATAGTTTACAAGTCCATTCTCAAATTTTTGATATGATAAATTATGGAAATGGATTCACATGGTCGGATGTTTATTATATGCCAACATATCTTAGAAATTTTTATTATAATAAATTAATTGATGCTAAGAAAAAAGAAAGTGAGCAAATAAAAGCAGCCAATTCATCAAAATCTTCAAAATCACCAAAAGTTAGGATACGATAAGAAATCCTAACTTTTTGTTTTAATGGATATTTATACCATATAAAGTATGCCAACATGAAAAAATATAAGATATCAAAACATAACTTAAAGGAATTTTTTGGATTTATTGGTAAGAAAAAAACACCAGCTGAAATTCAAAAGGTGATTGATAATGACCCAGTACTTCAAAAATTACAAAAAGATTATATAGCTCTGAATACAAAAAGTAAAGACTATGCTGAAAAAATTAAAAAAAGAAGTCCTGAAATATACAAATGGGTAAAAGATAATTTAACCGTTAAAGATTAATTAAATGTTAGAAAATCTTAACGAAAGACAAAAAAGAGATTTATTACGAGATATAGAAGAAATTCAGGGAAGAATTGCTGAACAAAATCGTGCTGCCGCAACTGCAACTGGTAGAGAATTAGAAGAATTAGAGAGTAGAATTAGAAATGAAAAAATTGCTTTAAGATTACAAGAAGAACAATTAGATACATTACAAGAAATTTTAGATGAGCAAGAAAAGATAAATCAACAAGAAGAAGAAAGAATAAAACGCCAAGAAGAATTTAATGATTTACAAGAAGAATTTGCATCATCATTTTCTAAATTATCAAAAGACGTTCAAAAGTATTTAAATGAATCAAATAACGAAGAAAGTACATTTCAAAATATATCTGCAAGAATTTTAGAATTAAAACAGCAAGAGGTAAATGCTTCTGAAGATGAACGAAAAGTTTTACAACAAAGAAGGGCAATTTTAGAAGGAATAAGAACAGAACAAATTGATGCAGCAGAAGCTACTAGTATAGCTAGAAATAACCTATTCGGAATAAGTGAAGCAGAACAAAGAAGAATAGAATTTCAATCATCAATAGTTGGATTGAGTGATGAAGATAAACAATTGGCAGAACAAACATTTGCACAAAAAGAAAATTTATTAGCGCAGCAAGAGAGATACAATCAATTACAAGAAGCAGGTTCGGATATAATGGGAAAATTACCATCAGGAATTCAAAGTGTAATTGGTGGTATTAAAAATATGATAATGGGAATCCGTGCTTTTGGAGTTCAAGCTGCAATAGCAACTGCTGGATTAACATTAGTGATTGGTGCAATTGTTGCTGGTGTTGACTACTTTATGGATTTGAATAAGGCCGGTGAAGATTTTAGAAAAGAAACTGGTGTTACAAATTCTATGATGAGTGATATGGAATCTAAAGCCAGCGAAATTAATAAACAATTTGCTGGGTATGGTGTTTCCATAGAAGATGCATATAATACGATGGCTGCTTTGAGAGATAATGTTGCGGAAGTTGCAAATTATTCACAAGCAGCGGTTGCAGGACTTACTTTAATGACAACAAATTTTGGAGTAAGTGCCGAAGAAGCTGCAAAGGTGCAAGGTGTATTAGAAAATGTAGGGGGATTATCGGAAGATACTGCTGTTAATGTTCAAATGCAAGTTGCTAATATGTCAAAATTAGCTGGAGTTGCTCCTAAAAAAGTATTAAAAGATATTGCAGAAAACGCTGAAGCAACTTCTACTTTTTTTAAAGGTGATATTAGTTTATTAGCAAAGCAAGCTGTTGAGGCTAGACGATTGGGTACTAATTTAAAAGATGTAACAAAAACTGCGGAAAGATTATTAGATTTTGAGGGAAGTATTGAAGATGAATTGGTAGCAGCAACATTTGTTGGCGGACAATTTAATTTGAGTAGAGCTAGAGCATTAGCAATGGAAGGTAAATTAGTAGATGCTCAAAAAGAAACATTAGCTCAAATTCAAAGAAGTGGTGATTTTAGAAAACAAGATTATTTTACACAACAACAATTAGCTAAAGCAGCTGGTATGAGTGTAGAAGAAATAAATAAACAATTAAGTACACAAGAAAAACTTTCAAAATTAAGTGAAGCTGATAAAAAGAGAGCAGAAGATGCAATTAATGCTGGTTTGGATATTACTAATATTGGTGATGAACAATTAATGCAAGAAGTGGAAAAAGCGGCAGCACAAAAAGAAATGGCATCAACTATATCAGATATTGAAAATACTTTTAAAGGTATATTAGCATCAGTTGGTGGTGCATTACTTCCATTATTCCAAATACTTGGACCAATGTTAAAAATTAGTTTCTTTCCATTAAAAATAGCAGCACAAGCAATTGGATTTATTATTGATGGTATAATGTGGTTACTTAAAAAAATTCCATTTGTAAATACATTAGTAGAAGGTTTTGGAAAAGTAATGGATTTCAATATACCAACAGTTGGTAGTATTGGTGGTGGACTACCTAGTGCAACTGAAGCTGGTGATGTTGTATCGCCGGCATCTGGACAAACAATGATTTCAACAAAAGAAGGTGGTTTATTAAAACTTTCTCCAAATGATGATGTTGTAGCAGCTCCTGGTGCAGCTAATGCAATTGGTGGTGGTGTTAATTTAGGAGTATTATCTGCACCATTAAACGCAATGATAGGAGAAATAAAAGCATTAAGAGCTGATTTAGCTGCAGGTAAAATTGCAGTAAATATGGATGGAGTAAGGGTAGCAGCGGGAATTGGTAAAGTAGTTGATGGTTCTACTAGAAATAATTTTTCTATGGCTCAAACGTAAAATAATTAGAAATGCCAACATTAGAGGAACTTTTTAAGACTAAAAAAATAGATGGTAATCTGACAGCAGAGCAGAAGTACGATATAAGGGATAGTAAAGATATTCCTTTGGGCGGTTTTATAATTGATAAATTGCGTAGAAGTGCATTATCTAATAGAACTAGAGAAACTTTAATAGAAGAAGAATTAATTGGAATTAGAGCTATAAGAGGATTAAGGTCACCACTAATATATGGTACTGATATTTTAAGATTAAAAGAAAAATCAACTCCTGTTTTGAGAGATATGATAACTGATACAAGAAATGGAGCTGGTGCTGAAGTTAATGGTGGAATTGTTGGTGGTATATTAAATAATGTAACGGGTGGTAAAATAAAAAGTTTACAAGATATTAAACAAAAAGCAAATAATGTTGTAAAGCAAGTATCAAAATCATTAGGAATTGAATTTCCTGAATTAAAAATACCATCACGAATTATATTAGATAATGATTTTAAAAATAAACAACCAAGTGAAACTAATGACGTTTTATTAAAAATAAAAAAGCAAGGACAAGGAAATCTAGCAGGTCAACTATTATCATCTGCATTTAAAAGTAAAACACCAAACCAAATAGGACAAAATATAAAAGGTGAGGCAATAAAATTAGGAAAAAAGAAACTAAAAAACTTTTTATTTGGAAGTGAAGAATTTGAATTGGGTAGTATAGGTATTCAGAAAAACATAGGTATAGGAAAAAACTTACCTAGAAAATCTGATGCATTAACTGTTTATGGAAACAGTGATGATGTAAAGGCAAGTAATTTAATAAATGGTATATTACCAAAATATTCAAAAACTTTATTACCATCCGATGATGATATTAAAAGAAAAAATGATTTATCGTATGTATTACAATCTAGATATAATGATTTGGTTTCACTAAGTCCATTTGATTTAACACCAGCATCCGCTGAGTTTTTTACTATTGATGGTGCTGAGCAAAATAAATATTCTGAAACAGACAGTATTCCATCAAGAGGTGGATATCGTAGAGAAAAAAATGTTGAAGTATTAAGAGGAATGAAAAAAGGTTCTGATTTTTTAAATAGTTTAGAACCATATTCAGCACCAAATGGAGAATATCAAAAAGATGGTACTGATAAACTTTATGAAGATTACGATTTTGTACCATTAAGATTTTATTCAATAGCAAAAGAAACAGCAGTTAGTTTTAGAGCAACAATAACTGGATTAAATGAAAGCTTTGCACCTGAATGGGAAAATAATAAAAATTTAGGAAATCCATTTAATTATTATACATATGGTGGGGTATCTAGAAGTGTAACTTTTAATTTTAAAATATTTTCTTTAAATGCAAAAGAACATAAATCGGCTTGGGAAAAAATAAATTTTTTAACAAGTTTAGTTTATCCGGCAAATGGATTGGGAGTAACAGGTCAATTATTCGTAACACCACCATTTTTAAAAATTACTTTAGGTGATTTATACAAAAATTCAGAAGGATTTATAGATTCTTTAACTTACAATATTGATGATAATACACCTTGGGAAATTGGATTTGATTTATCCGATGAAGATGTTGGTAACTACAAATTACCTAGAATAATAAGTGTGGATATTACATTTAAATTTGTTGAAACTATGGGTGAGTCTTATAGAATAGAAGAAGGTAAATTTATTGCAAATAGATTTTATTCATTTGGTGGTGTTTCAAAAGAACAAAAAACTAAAACACAAATTGATAAAGGAAGTAATAATGATGGTGCAACTAATAAAAGCGCAGCTGAAGTCAAAAAAACAAATTCATCACCTACAAAACAACAAATAGATAATGTTAAAAAACAATCAAAAGAAACAGTTGATAAATTTGCTGGAAGACTTAGAAAATAATAAAGTATGATTAGTAGATATCAAAATAATGAAACAAAAAATACATTCGATGGAAAGCTTGTATATAAATCTGTAATCTATCCAAATATAGAATTGAGAGATACGGATATTTATGTAGCAACTGAATTGGGTGATAGATTAGATACATTGGCTCATCAATTTTATGGTGATTCATCTCTTTGGTGGATTATAGCATCTGCTAATAATATTCACGATGCACCATTATCATTAGTAGAAGGAACTATATTAAGAATTCCTGAAGCTTATATTGATATAATTAGAAAATTTAAAAATATTGATTTTTAATGTGGCCACAACTTACAAACATAGAAGAAAATATAGTAGCAACGATAAAATCAAGAAAAAATACAAAGGTTGCTTCAAAATTAAATCCTTGGGTTAGAATTATTTCAGGTGCTGTTGTTGGTGGTGTTAAAGGATTGGTATTGCAATCTATAAATGATTTTAAATTATTTACAGCAACTGGCGAAAACAAAGCCTCAATTTATGGTAATAAAGATGCATCTGGTGCTTTAGGTTATAATTTAGATAATAAAAGTGCAGTTGGGGCAAGTGGTGACCAAAGAGGATTTAGACCTTCACCAATCATTACATCACTTTCTTCAAAGGAAGGAAAAGACCAAATTTCAAGAGAGTTAGAAATAGGAATAAAATGTTTTAGTAAAGACCAAATGGAATTACTTCAGGCATTTTTACAAGAGCCTGGTTATAATCTTTGCGTAGAATGGGGGTGGAATACACCAGACGCTCTTTCTGAAAGTATCAACACTCAAGAAAACATAGATACTATTTTAAATAAAATAGCTGATAGATGCTTAAATCAAGACAATATTCATAAAGCTAGAAAAAGTTCAAATGGAGAATATGATATTTTTTTAGGGTTTGTAGTTGGTGGGAATGTTAGTTCAGATGGTGAAGCTTTTAATATGACAATAAAATGTAAAGGAGCGCCTGGATTGCCTACATTTTTACAAACACATAAGAAAACACAAGAATTAGATGATAAGGGAAAGGTTGTTCAAAAGCCAACAATAAATCCATTTCCAACATCCGAAACAAAAGATAATAAAGAAAATAATACTAGTGTTATTAGAAAAAGAAGATTTAAAAAAATGTTTAATGATTTGCCTACTGAAAAGCAAATCAAAGAAATAAGAGATATGGTTGATACCAATGAATATACTGAATTTGATTTTATAAATTTTGATGAAGTTATAAATGAAAAATTATCATCTATTGAAAGTGATGGTAGTTGGGATTTTTTAAATTGGTTTGGGCAAAAAGATTTAAAAGTTGGTACATCAACATTAAAAAAAGAAGCTCTTTTTCCTGAAGAATATAGATGGATTAGTATGGATTTAGCAGCTAAAATTTTAAATAGAAATGGTATTTTAGATGCTTACAAAATTAGAGATAAAGAAATTAAATGTGTTATTGATATTTCAGATTCTGTAATTGGTGCATTTCCTTACATGTTTTCAATTAAACCTGATAAATTAATTATACCCGGAACACTTCCACCATTTTATACATACTTTTTAAATGCGGTTGATGTTAAACAAGAAGCAAATGGTGTTATTAATGGTGAACCACCAATTGATTATTCTTTAGGTAGTTCTGCTGGTGATATAAAATTTCCAAGAGGTGAGGCATTGGATAAAAACGGATTTAAAGAAGAAGCAAACTATTGGGGGTATCTTAAAAATTTATATATTAATTTTGAAGCATTTAAATCTAAATTAACTCAATCAAATAAAAATATTAGAGAAGTTTTTTTAGATATTTTAAACGAACTTTCATCTGGGGCTAATTCATTTTGGAATTTTCAAATAGTAGAAAAAAAATTAGAAGAAGATGATAAATCTAAAAATTTAAAAAAAGGTGATATTATTTTAACTGTAATTGATGAAAATTGGATAGGTAAAAAAACAAATGATAAAGAACCTGTAAAATTTACACATAGTGGAATTGATTCGGCATTTATATCAGCTGATTTAGATATTAGTATTCCAGCTGATATGACAAATGCAATAGTAGCTAGAAGATTATCATTAGCTACAAATCCAGAATCTCCTGTAACAAATCCTGGTGAACTATTTAGAGCTGAATTGGATTTATTTATGAAAAAAGTTACATTAGAAGGTGCTGGAGAAGGAGAAAAAAAAGAACCAGACCCACCTGTTGAAAAGGAATCTGAAAAGCAAACTAAAATATACGAAAGTAAACAGCAAGAATTAGATGCTATTGACAAAAGAATGAATGAAATAAAAGCTCGTAATAGAGAAATTAATATAGAATTTAATAAAACTCATACCTACGCTGAACAGCAAGAGAAAATAAGAGCAGGTGGTACTCAAGAACAAAAAGCATTAGATGTAGAATATACAAATCTTCAAAAACAAAGAAACGATGCAACTGTTGCAAGAAATGATGCAAGAAAAGCCTCAGAGGCTGCTGTTAAAAAAGAAGCAGAAGATGAAAAAGCAGCACAACAAGCAAAATTAACTTCTAATTTTGATAAAATATGTATAGTACCAAATCCTTATTATGGAAGAATGGAAGCGTTAAGCATAAGTAATGTTGAAAATAAATCTGCATTTAAAGATTATTTAAGAATCTTTACATTAAATGATGGAAATTATTTTGATAGATTAAAAAATGATGCATTTTCACCACAACCAACTGGACAAAATAAAAGATTATCACAACCACTACCTATTAAATATACATTTACAACTATGGGAATTACTGGTATTAGGAGAGGTGATATGTTTAATGTATTAGGAATACCTGAAAAGTATGCAGCACACGGAATGTTTCAGGTTACTCAAGTTGAGCATGATATAAGTGGTATGGAATGGAAAACAACTGTAACAGGAGAATATAGACAATTTAATTCATAATAATATGGCTATCTACAATTATCAATATGATAAAGTTTCTAGAAATAAAATTCAAACTGATATTAAAATAATTTCATATTCCCCAATCTTAGAAGATGTGGATTATAAAAATGGATATATTATTAGATATTTTGCGCAAAAAACAAATGATATATTGGGATATGTATATGAAATTGATAGCACAACACATACTAAATTGATAGAAAATCCATTTTATACAACAACATCAGTAAGATGGAAAATATCAGGTACAAATCAAGAAATTTCAGAAGCTAATTTTAAATCAATTTCATTAGCATCTACATTTATACCCGCTTTACAAAAAAGATTGGGAAATCTTTTACAATTTTCTCAAAAATAATTTTGAATTATAAAATATTTTTTGTATATTTGTATTTATTCATATGGGGATGACTGGACTTGATTGCGATGCGAATTATAGTATCACACGTAGTGGGATGGTTCTCCAACCACTTTAATATCGGAACAAAACAATAAATGACGTAGAATTATCTACTTGGACCTTCGATGACGTTATGGCATTCGTAGGTGCTGATTACGCTGTAGCAGCCTAATCCCTTCCGCATCACTCGTGGAATTTAAAAAGAAGTGAACATTAAGTTTAC
>JACCDO010829079.1_pt1 | contig 21778 bp, 13 predicted proteins | sample 7446101 | NCBI WGS metagenome assembly JACCDO01 (sample SAMN15323440, study PRJNA562643) | freshwater metagenome | isolation source: river surface water | place: USA:Blue River Watershed | collected 2017-08-16
GCTTTGCGGTTAAAGATAAACTCCCCCTCGTATTGGTGGAGTTTTGACGATGTAGCTTTTGACGATTATTCCGGCTTGAAACTTAAATCGGATTTAGGCGCCATGTCATGGGAATATACTTTGGCCACTTGGTGGTCTCCATCAGCCGATGCGCCTCCGGGGAAAATGTGGATTAGAAAAATAACAAGCAATTCTCCAAAAGTCTACCGCTATTTGGTGGATGAAAGTGAGTACCACAGTGTCCGTTGTGTTAAAAACCAATAGAATGAAACATACCATAATCCTGCTTTTTGTCTGTTGTTTTGCTTCTTTGGTGAGCGGTCAAGATGTGGTCAAATGGGGAATCAAAATCCCAGCTTCGTTGCCCTTGCCTTCGGGAGATTCCGTTGATGTCAAAATAGAGACATGGCAAGAGGGTGTATTGGTCTTCACAGATATTCAACGTTTACCGAAGTCTGCTCAATCCTCTTATTACGTTGATGTTCAATCCAACGCTTTTGGAAATTATAAGTTTTATGCCTTGCTGGAAGATGACGCATGGCAATTGGTGGCTGAGCGTCCAATGACCGTTGTTCCTTATGCCTATTATGCCCAGTCAGGAATTCCGGGAGCCAAGGGTCCACAAGGTCCAAAGGGACCGAAGGGACCACAAGGTCTTCAGGGACCAAAAGGTACATTCGGCCCCAAGGGCATCAAAGGAAGTGCGGGTAAGAAGATCGACTCACTGTTTTTTTCAAACGATGAGCTGGTGATGTTATTCAATAATCAAGATACACTCAAGGCGCCAGCGAATGCTTGGCTTCTGGGATGCACGGATAGCAGTGCTTGCAATTATAGTCAATGGGCAACTGTGGATGATGGGACCTGTAACCTGCCGGGTAATGCCTGCTCTGATGGAAATGACCTTACCACCAATGATCATTGGAATTTAGAGTGTCATTGTGAGGGCAGTTCAAGTTTTTCAAATTATCGATCGGGTTCAGGGGTTGTTGACTTTGATGGAAACCAATATTCAACGGTTTGGATTGGCGGTAGGGAGTGGATGGCAGAGAATTTAAGGGTTTTAAACCAAAGAAATGGAGCGCCTATTTCTTCCAATTCTTTTTACGTCTTACCCAATTATTACACCAATCAACCCGATGAAGTATATTATTTTAATGTGGATGATATGGTTTGTCCAACGGGATGGCACATCAGCTCATTCAATGATTGGGTGAAGTTGGAAAAAGATTTGGGCGGACAACCCATTGCGGGAAGTAGACTAAAATCCAAATCTGATTGGCCGGGTGCTAGCCATCAAGCAAAGAAGACGGTTGGATTCAATGCACAACCCAACGGATACACGATCAACAATCACATTGTCGAGTGGGGTTCTAGCTGTTATTTCTATACATCAACACCGTCAATCATTAATACTCAAATATGGTGGGCCAATGTTAATATGCAAGGAAAGTATATTTTTGGTGTTACTGGCGATAGTGACTTTTTATTTACCAATAAATTGGTTTCCGAATTCAATGGTGTAGCCATGCCATTGAAGTTTCCTGTGAGGTGTGTTAGAGATTAAAAAAAAACACCCCTCGCGGAGTGTTTTCATTCAAAGTATTGTCATCATCAAATGGTCATGATGTCCTTGTCCTTGGCGGCAAGAACTTCTTCCACTTTTTTGTTGAACTTGTCGGTTAAGTCTTGAACCTTGGTCTCACCAGTCTTGGCCTCATCTTCAGGCAAACCATCTTTCTGCGCTTGCTTGATAAAATCAATGGCCTCTTTTCGAGCGGTACGAATGGATACCTTGGCATTCTCTCCTTCTGAATGAGCGCGCTTGGATAAATCCTTGCGTCGCTCTTCGGTGAGCATGGGTACAGAAATGATGATCATTTCTCCGTTGTTCTGTGGGTTCAATCCCAAATTGGCTTCCATGATGGCCTTGGCAATGGGGTCCAACATGTGCTTTTCCCAAGCCTGAACCGTGATGGTGCGCGCGTCAGGTGTGCTCACATTGGCAATGTTCTTTAAAGGCGTGTAGGAACCATAATAATCCACTTTAACACTGTCCAACATCGCTGGACTGGCCTTACCTGCACGAATTTTATTCAATTCAAATTCCAAATGGTCGATGGCTTTGTTCATGGCTGCTGTAGCCTCATCTAACGCCATGGTAATCTCGTCTGACATATTCTTTTTGTATTAAAAATCAACCAACGTTCCTACGGCTTCGCCGTGAACCAATTTTTTAAGATTGCCACTTTTGTTCATGTCAAATACAATGATGGGCAATTTGTTTTCATTGCACAAAGTGAATGCCGTCATGTCCATGACGTTCAATCCCTTTTCGTACACTTCATTGAAAGATACCCGATCATATTTGGTGGCCGTTGGATCTTTCTCCGGATCTGCCGTATAAATGCCATCCACTCGGGTTCCTTTTAAAATAACATCCGCCTCCACTTCAATGGCTCTCAATGATGCTGCAGTGTCGGTGGTGAAGAAAGGATTTCCGGTACCTGCACCAAAGATGACTACGCGACCTACTTCCAAATGTTTTACCGCCTTTCTTCTGATAAAAGGTTCGGCAATTTGCTTCATCTCGATGGCTGATTGCAATCGTGTAGGAACTTCCAAACTTTCCAATGCGCTTTGCAAAGCCATGCTGTTGATCATCGTTGCCAACATGCCCATGTAATCCCCTTGGGTCCGCTCCATTCCTCCTTGTTCAGCCTGCACGCCTCGGAAAATATTCCCGCCACCAATCACAATCGCAATTTCCACTCCTTCGTTGAATATCTCCTTGATTTCTTTGGCATATTGCATCAAACGGTCGTTGTCGATGCCAAACTGCTTATCACCCATCAGTGACTCACCACTGAGTTTGAGTAAAATTCGAGAATACTTCATGCCACAAATATAACAATCAATTCCCTGCCTCTCGGCAGAATTGACAATATTGCGATTCTTCATTGTGTCTGAATTCGATGCGATCCTCGATGTCCTGTAACAGCTGCAATAGACCACGCTCAAAATTTTTCATGACATCGGCGGAGAACAGTGTATCTCGATCTTCTATGAACAAGGGTTTGGCCTCTGGCTTGGCCAGCGGAAATAAGCCAACGGCCATTTGATCATAGGACCATTCTTCCTTCATGTGTGCCAAATAACCGTACATCATGATCTGGAGTAGTTTCGATTTTTTACCATTGTACAGATTGATCAAATCGCCATCTGGAAGGGTGAGGTCTTTTTTCTCGGCCTTTCCAGTTTTGTAATCCAAAATGACAATCATGTTACCACTTTTGTGAATGCGGTCGACTTTTCCCAATAGGGTAACGGGAAGCCCGTTGGGTAGGGTTAACCCAAGGTTTAAATCTTTTTCGGTGGCGATGATGTAGGGTGCAAGGCCTTCCTTAATCAATGATTCATCATAATCCAATACCCTTTCGATCATTTTTTTTGCTGCCTCAAAAGCCAAAAGATTGTATCCTTCAATACTTCCATTGGGATTGTCATGTAAGAAAACCGCTGTTAGGGCTTCTTCCAATTGATTGCGCCATTGCTGAATATCGGATAGGCTCAGGGTTTGGTTGATTTTTGGAAAGTGCCAATTTTCAAGCACCGTGTGCACATTGGATCCGATGGTTGCGGCATCCATTTGTTCCTCCATTTCATTGATCTCTCCCAATCCCAAAACATAGCGATAATAAAACTCCAAAGGACATTGCAAGTACTTGTTGATGGCGGAGGGACTGATGCCATTTTCCAATTTTGTGCGAAGCTGTTGTGCGGAGAGGGCATTGGCTTGAACGCATTCCTCAAAACTCAATGCGGGTGAGGCGGGTAGAGACAGTTGTTTTTTATGCCAATGAATCGTTTTGTTGTAATCTTTCCATTCCCACTCCAATTGTTGGATGTACCTCGTTTTTTCAACCGATCGGAAATCCGAGGTGGTAGAGGGATAGAAGAATGATATTTTTTTTGCGCGGTGCAGTAATCTGTAGAAATTATAGGCATAACTCGACTCGCGATCTCCTGGCATGGGCAAGCCAAAAGCCTTGCGCAGTTCAAATGGAATCAGACTTTGCATGTGACTTTGTCCTGGCATAGAATCCTCCGTTGCATTGACAAAGATGACGTGGTCAAAGTCCAAAGCGCGGGTTTCTATCATTCCTAAAATTTGCAATCCATGCAATGGCTCACCTTCCAAGGTAATGTTGTCTTTGGCAATCACATGTTGAATCAATACATCCAGTGATTCGACATCTTGTAAAAAAGTATTTTCTTGTATGTATCGGTGAACGATTTCCATTTTCTCTTCCCACTGCCAAGCACATTCTTTGGATAAAGGGTCCAACTCATCTTGTTCCAAAACCCATTGATTGAGGATTTTTAAATTATCCAAGATTTGCTGGAAAGAAGCTTCCGCAATATCCAATAATTGAAGATGTGGTTGGAGTCCTTTCCATTTGCAGTCTTCTGTCATCCATTGTTGGATTTGGTTGATGCTGAAATAAGGAGATTTTCGCTGAATCAACTCTTTAATAAAGGCCTGTCTCCATGGTTCGGTGAAAGGGCGGATGATGGGCTGCTCAATCCACTTGACCAAGTCTTTGTGATAAATTCTTTTTTGACTTTGTGTTTTGATGCAAAATGAAATGTAGGAAGTGAAGAGTTGATAGATTCCTGTGTTCTTTATGTTCCAGCCCAGAGCAACATTGATGTCCACATCTTCTTGGATGTGTGTGATTAGGGGTTGAAGCATCTGAACATCGGTCATGATCAGCGCTGTCTTTTCTCTGTCTTCCAAAGACATAGCACTCACCATCTCTCCGATGATGGCAGCGCTGCCCAAAGAGGTGTTGGTCTTGTATTCGTGGACATGGCGCTCCTCTTTGGAAAGACAATCTTCCATGGCCAGGGTTTGACCTGATTTTATTTTTTCTCTAAAAAAATGACCTGCCTCATGACTGGGATTTTGGACGTAATAGGGATCAACATCCCAATGAATCTCGGTGTCGGCATGTTTCTTCTTAAAGCGCGCAATAATTTTTTCTTCGGCTGGTGTAAAGTTGGATAGGCCAATGAAATAGGTATGCTTGGCATCAGAGACCAAATCCCCTTGCAGTGCGAGTTTTTTGGTCAATTGAGCATAGCTGTATTTTTGTTCATTTTCGCTGTTCAAACTAAATTGCTGATAGATGCGGATTAGGTCTTCCCAGAAAACCAAGAATTTCTTTTGATCCTCGGAAAGCGGATCTTGGTGTAAACTCCAAGCATCAATGTCCTTGATGTCTCGGATGTTTTTGTACAGAGAAGTTGCTTCAATCAGATGCTGATCAACATCGTTAAAGTCGTTGAGCAATTGGCCAGACCATTTGATGAAACTGCTGAATTTTTCGGGCTCATCCACCACCGTGATATAAGCCTTGTACAATTGAATGGAGGCTTCGAATCCTTGGATGCTGCGCTGACCGGAAATCATTTGAAGCCATTCAGGCAGGATAAAAATTTTGGGCGCAATAAGCGGTGTTTGAGCCAGTTGGAAGAGATGTTTTTTGAGAAACAATCCGGCACGTTTCCCAGGTACCACTAGGTGAATTTGGCTCAAGTCTTTGCCGTGACGCGTATAGATTTCTGAGGCGATTTTGTATAAAAAAGGTTGCATGTCAAGCAATTTATAGGGAATTGAGCCATCTTTGTTCAATGGTTGATAAATTTCCTTTGTTCTTGAAAACCATGAATGGTTCCAATTATTACTGCATCTCCTCTGCTGAGCAGGTTGTAGAGTATCAACGCATCGGAAGCCGATGGTTAAAGCAGGATTGGAAAGGGGACACTTTGCCCGAGCGATGGTATATCCACGATTTGATAGAGAACGTTCACAACAATGTACTGCGAATAACTGAAGAGGAGTTTCGATTGACCATTCCTGAAAACGTGTAATTTTCCATCATGAATTGGTTGGCCGATGTTTCATTAAAATCCTTCAACACTTTTGGCATGGATGTCAAAGCGCAATGGTTGGTAGAAGTAGCCCATGAGGAAGAATTGCATGAAGTTATTGCAGATGTACGTTGGATTAAAGGTCCACGATTGATTTTGGGTGGCGGGAGCAATGTGTTGTTTACGCAAGATTTTCAAGGAGTGGTGCTTTTGAATCGGCTTCAGGGTGTTTCTCATCAGCCTTTGAATAATGATCAGGTTTTGGTCACCGCGGCATCGGGCGAAGTATGGCATACGTTCGTTTTGTATTGCATCAATCAAGGTTGGTGTGGCATTGAGAATTTGAGTTTGATTCCAGGTTGTGTGGGTGCGAGCCCCATTCAAAACATAGGGGCCTACGGTGTAGAGATCAAAGATGTTTTTCATTCACTTACGGCAATGCATGTCTTGACTGGTGAGGTTCGTTCGTTTTCCAAAGAGGAGTGTGCCTTTGGTTACCGTGAGAGCATATTCAAGCATCATGAGAAGGGCAATTGGGTCATATTATCGGTCGCTTTTGAGTTGTCTTTAAAGCCAAATGTAAAAACGGCGTATGGTGACATCCAAAAAGAGTTGGTGAATATGCAAGTGTCTGACCCTGGAATCAAAGAGGTCAGTCAAGCCATTTGCAACATTCGTTCTTCAAAGCTTCCTAATCCAGCTGTATTGGGTAATGCAGGAAGTTTTTTTAAGAATCCTGTCATTCTCTCCGCACATTATCAATCCTTAAAAACAAAGTATGCAGACATGCCCGCTTATGAAGTAGATCGTGAACATGTTAAGGTTCCTGCGGGTTGGTTGATTGAGCGTTTGGGATGGAAAGGAAAGCGTGTTGGGACATGCGGTGTTAATGAAAAGCAAGCTTTGGTATTGGTCAATTATGGCGGTTCAACAGGAAAGGAAGTTTTTGATTTGAGTCAACAAATCATTGATGACGTGCAAGAACAATTTAAAATTGTCTTGGAGCGCGAAGTAAATATTCTGTGATTAGAAGGCTGCGCAAGGAATGATTTTTCGCTTGGTTTTGATTTTAACGGCCATGTTGTAGGCTAGGGTAAGTTCATGCGCACCAGCGGTATTGCCAACGCCCAATCGGGAGGTGGTGACATCATAGCTATAGCCGATGTTGAATGGACCAGAAGTGAAGCCAAACAAAAACGCGATGGCATCTCGGTTGGGTAAATCATAACCGTTGGATTTTATCGGAAGGCCGCGGTACCACACACCAAAAAATAGGGGCTTTATTTCATAAGAAAATCCCAAATCCAATTGGTCAAATTTTCCTTGAGACATGTAATTGGCAGCGATAAACAAATGGTGATCCAAACGCTTTAATGAGTATCCCTTGATACGAAAACGTTTTCCCGCGTGGGCGGCATAGCGTGTAGGAATAAGAGAGCTATTGGTTTCAAACACCGCCTCATTGGGGGTATTCAAATGCATGGCAGAAAGACCAACCCATAAATCAGGACCATAGACCAAAATACCTGCGCCAGCATCAAAGTATTGTTTGGATTGCGCTGGATACGTTTCTAGCGATGTTGGAGCATTGTTGCGAATCAATTGATCGTAGAAAGTGAGATTGTTGAAATTCAATGAACGTGAGCCCAAAGTAAATTGCAATGCCGGTCTCATATACCAATTTCGCTTGATGCGGGTTTCATAGGCATATTGAATTCCGAATTGTGTTCGAGAAAGATTGCCGGCTCCTGCATCTTCACGTTGTACGATAACACCAACACCACTTTTGATGGAATTGATGTAAGAATCATAACTGGCCACATAGCTTCTAAATCCTTTGGGAATGCCCAACCATTGATTGCGGTATTGCATCGCAAATCGGGACTGCAAATTGGCCCCGGCAAAAGCTGGATTCATGGCCGTGGGAACGGCATAAAATTGAGTGAATTGCTGGTCTTGGGCAAAACCCAACAGGCTTACTGAAATCAGCAAGAAGGAAAGAAAGGTTTTTTTCATCTTGTTCATTTTCTAACCAATGTTATTTGCCCGACCAACTGATAAGATTGTCCATTGTGGTAAACTCCTTCAGCCTTCCAAATATACATATCTTGCGGGCATATTTCTCCTTTATAATATCCATCCCAACCTTTTTCAATGTCCTTGGATTGAAAGATTACCTCACCCCATTTGTCATATACGGTCAGTTCATAGGTCTCAATGCCCTCATACTTCGGAAAGAAAACGTCATTTTCGTAACTCAATATCTCGTATCTGCCGTCCGTTGGCCCGTTCACATTGGGTGTGAAAGCATTGGGAAATTCTAGTTTTCCACCCCCAATCGCATTCACAGCGGCATATTGGGTTAGGGTGTCGGGACAATTGAACGCATTGTTGACAACCAACGTGATATCGTACAGACCTACTTGTGTGTAGGTGAATGATGGGGCAAAGTCGACCAATGTGTCACCAGTGCCAAAATACCATGCGTATGATGTGGCATCTTCACTCAGGTTTACCGTGTAAACGGGTTGCTGCGGAACTGTTACTTCTGGTGGGGTAACCGTAAATGAAGCCAACGCCCTTGGATGAACCACTACTGCGCCATAGTGTATTGTGGTGTCAAACTGTCCATCGTAACCAATGGCAATCAGGCGTACATCAAAAGTTCCAGGGTATTCGTAAATGTGAATGGGACTGCTGTTGATGGATGCACTGCCATCGCCAAAATCCCACAGCCAACCTTGTGCAAAATGTGATGTATCGGTGAAAGCCACAAGCAGTGGCGCGCAACCTATGCTATCGCCTATAAATCCCGCTTCAGGCGAGGGGGCATCAACGATGACGGTTTGAAAAGCGGTGTCACTGCATTGACCGTTCGAAGCGTAAAGCAATACGTTATAGCTTCCCCAGGTATTGTACACATGGTCTTCTGCAGTGGCCTCATTGATCAGTGTTCCATCCCCCAAGTCCCAAATGTAGTTGGTGGTTAGTCCGCTGATGCTGTTGTTATTGAATGCAACAGGGTTGGGCCATATGACAGGATTGGGGAATGCGGAGAATGAAGCCATTGGAACTGGGTAAACATGCACCAATTGTGTTTGCACTTGGGAGCAGCCAAAAGCATTAAACGAAGTAAGCGTTATGGTATACGTGGTATCCAAATCATTGTCCACTTGGAAAATGTGGTTGGGGTTGATATCTGTCGAGGTGGCACCATCACCAAAGTCCCATTGGTATTGGCTGGCCCCAATCGACTGATTGAGCAGTTGACTATTGAATGGTGCGCAGCCATCATTGTCCATGGTGAATGATGCAGTCAGCCCTGCGGGAATAACAACTGGTTCATTGTAGGTGTCGTAGCATCCCGCCGTGGTCATCGCTGTGAGGACTACCTGATTGGTTACCGCAATAGAGGATAAATTGAAAAAATTGTGTTGATGAATATCTTCGCTGTTGATGCTGGATTCTCCGGTTCCGTAATTCCATGAATAATTGTCCGCGCCTACTGATTCGTTGTTAAAGGTCAAGGTCACCGGATAACAACCTGTAGTATCTGTGATGGTGTAATAGGCCACAGGAGTTCGCAATACATCCAGGGTTCGGATTATGGTATCCTTACAGCCAAAATTGCTAGATGCAATCAACTGGACGGTGTAGGTTGTGTCGTTGTATATCGGATTGGTGTATAGATGAGTGGGGTTGTTTGCATTGGATGCATTGCCATCACCAAATGACCATACATACTGCTGCCCAGCAATGGAGTTGTTTTGAAAGCCAATGGAAATGGGCGCGCAACTGTTCAACGGAGGAGGTATTTGAAAATCAGCGGTTACTTCGGGATGTAGGGTGAACGTTTGATCGTAGGTAGCTTCACAATCATTAAGGGATTGTGCAATCAATTGAACATTGAACAATTGAATCACATCATCAGGATCAGAAAATACGTGAACAACGGTGTCTTCCATGCTGTTGAGTACAGTGCCATCACCAAAATTCCATTGGTAATTCAATGCATCTGCACCTTGGTTTACCAAAGTGACAGTGGCTGGTTCACAGGCAGCTTGGATATCCATGGAGAATTGAGCAGTAGGCCCTTGAGCTACCTCAATAATGCTGCTGACGGTATCACTGCATCCAAAAGAAGACGTGCCGATAAAGGTCACGGTATAGGGTGTTGGATTGGATCCGTTGTATAGAAAAGTATGTGAAGGGGTTGGCGCATTACTCGAACTTCCGTCGCCAAAGTTCCATGAGAAAGCGGTGGCACCAAGAATAAAGGGCATCGTCACTTGAAGGGGGCTGCAATTGGAAAGTGAACTGAGATCCAAATCGTATGATGGACTTGGGAATACGACAATCGTTTTTTCGGTTGTATCATGACACAATCCGCTGGAGTAGGCGATGAGTTGAACATTGAAGTAACCAACGTTTAGTCCTCCGTGAATAAAGGTGCTGCTCGGCGCTGTTTCTGTGGAAGTTTCACCATTGTCAAAATTCCATGCGTAGGCGATGGCGTTCGATGATTGATTTTCGAAAGTAGCTGTTTGTGGACTGCATCCAGGAACATAGTTGGGAGCGCTAAAGTCAGCCAGGGCACCAGTGAGAACGGTGAAGTTGGCCGTTGACGACGCTGTGCATCCATTTTCATTAATGGCTTGCAATATCGCCGTATAATTTTGATTGTTGGCCCCTGTTGCGAAATAAGTATGTTGGGTGTTGGCAAGGGTGTCTATCGACCCATCACCAAAGGTCCAAACATATTCTACTGCCCCAATCGAGTTGTTTTCAAAAACAACTTGTAACGGGTTGCAACCCGATATCGTATTGGTGCTGAAATTGGCAGTAGGTAAGGGGTGAATCGTAACCAACTGTTCGATGGTATCTCGGCAAGATCCAGTAAATGCAATCAGTTGAACGATGAAATCACCAGCGGAACCAAAAGTGAAATTGGCATTGGCCCCGGAAGCATTTGAGGTATTGTTAAAGGTCCATTGAAATGATGACGGATTTCCAGAGCTTGAACTACTAAAAGTTGCGGGCTGGCCTATACAAGCATTGGTGAAATTAAAGGATGCCGATGGAGTGGGGATAATTTGAATCGTCTTTGAGGCTGTCGCGCTGCATCCATTGTTGGCCATCACGGATAAAGTTACTTGAAATGTACCCGTTGTATCAAAAGCCACCAAAGCAGGATTGGGTCCGTTAAAAGTGGTTCCATTATCAAAATCCCAGTTGAATTGAGTCGGATTGCCTACATTGGTTTGAGAAAATTGCACCATGGCTGAATCACAAGCGAAGGTGATATCGCTCTGAATCGTGGCTGAAGGAGCAGGCAAAACAACCAGTGTATGTGCAATGGTATCGCTGCAACTTGTTGCAGAAATGGAATTGAAAACACGGCAATAGATGGTTTTGGTTCCTGGTGATGAAAATGAAAAATTGACATTGCCTGCACCCAGATTGGTCCATGTCCCATTGATATTCCAACTGAACTGATTACCACCTGTAGACTCTTGTACAAAAGTTACATTTTGACCCACGCACACGGTATCCTGTGAAATGCTAAATGCAGCAATCGGTGGAGCTACAATAGAAACAATCATGGTGTCCGTTGAAATGCCACAATAGTTGCTGTCCAATAAGGCGATGGTATATTCTCCTATTCCGGGAAAAGACGCCGTGCGCGGTGTATTGGGAGGAAAAGGGAACCAAGGAGTTTCCGTATTGCTCCCAACTTCAGCGGGCAATCCAAAGGTCCATTTAAGTTGTCTTTGAAAAATGTTTCCTTGATTGAAACAATTGCGGGTGCCGCTATTGGTAAAGGTGAATGTTGTATCCGGATAGCAAAGAACGGTGTGGTCTGCAGAAATGTTGGGGATGTCTTTATCCCAGAGATGAATGGGGTTAAAGGTAGCCACTGAGGCACTGCCTTGAATGATGTTACAATAGTTTTCTGCAGTCAGGGTAACCTCTGTTTCGCAAGTGACAGTATTGGGCAGATAGCCATGGCTAATGGTCTGACCCAAGTTGCCATAATCATACTGGGCATCAGCTGACCCATCCCCAAAATCCCATGTAAAAACGGTGGTTTCAGAAACATTGGTGGAGCTATTGGTAAAACTCATGCTTGCGGGTACGCATGCTTGTGTGCTAAATCCAAAGGGAATCTGAATGGAGGCGGCTGTGGCCTGTTCCATCACCACAACACCAGTGACAATGCAAGAACCACTGGTCTGAGAAATGGTGACTACAAAAGTATCTACTGTCGATGCGTAAGTATGGGTAATGATTTCGTTGGGCTGCCAATTGTCATCTTGGGTGCTGGCAGTACCATCTCCCCATGCGATGTTAACCGCTCCCCAATTGTCGCTGCTTTGAAGATTGAAATTGAAATTCCCTCCTGAGCAGGAATACCAATAGGGATGTGACGATGGATCGCCATCATGATCCAACACCGTGAGACAATTCTGCGCCATTGCAGCCCATTGTCCAGTGCAGAGAATAAAAGCCATGATGAGCGCTTTTTTATACATATCCATATTACGAAGTAACAATGAAAAGGGTTTCCATACAGAAAGAGAAAAAAAGGTTTTGAGCCTTCAGCTGTTGAATGCAGCTCCCTGTTGGATGTTCTGAACCATTTTTGAAACGGCAGGGCAAACCAAGGTATTTCTAAATGTGAGATCCATGATTTGAGACATGTTTTTTCGATCTGTATGTGGATAATCCCTACAGGCTTTTGGACGGTATTCATATATGCTGCACTTGTTGTCCTCACCCAAAAATGAGCAGGGTGATTGATTCAATACCCAATCACCATCTTCATCTATGTGCAGATATTTTTCTGTAAAAAGTGATGGCTTTATGCGCAAATGTTGCGCGATGCGATTGATGTCCACATCCCGAAATATAGGTGAGGTTGTTTTGCAGCAATTGGCGCATTCTAGACAGTCCACCTGTTCAAACAATTGTTCGTGTTGTTCATGAAATAGCTCATCCAATTTTTTGTTGTTTTTCTGATTGGCAAACCACTTCTTGTTGGTTTTTTTTTCCGTCTTGGCCCGTTCCAGCCAGCGTTTCATTTCCTCATTCATGGGGATCTTTGAAGTTGGGGTTATTCATGAAAGCTGTGTCGCTTAGGCATTTTAAAAAGGCAATCAAGTCATTCTTCGATGTCTCAGAAAGTTGTAATCCACCAGAGGTAAATTTCATAAATGAATCAATGGTGGTTGAAGGATGTCCACCGGTGTTGTAGTGCTCAATAACTTCTAACAATGTATTGAATCGACCATCGTGCATGTAGGGTGAAGTGAACTCAATATTGCGCAAGGTTGGGGTTTTGAATTTCCCGCTATCCAATGGATTGTAGGTTACGTTGAATCTTCCAGGATCGTTTTGGAAGTGACTGTCGAGTCCATTGTTATGGAATAGACCATCTGTCATTTGCATATCGCCAAAACCATGGCAATGAAAACAGTCAGCTCCATATGATCCTCCGGGAACTTGATCGGGACTTCCTCCCTCAGTGGTGAACAGGACAAATCCACGGTATTCATCCGGGGCAAAGGTATATTGTCCGATACGCTGTTGATCAAACTTAGAACCTGCGCTGACCATCGTTCTGATGAATGAAGCAATGGCCTTTGCTGCACGTTCTTTGGTTACATGTGGACTACCGAATGCAGATTTGAACATTTTTGGATAAAGGGTGTCGTTGCTCAATTTTTCCACCACATTGCTCCATTCTTCATGCATCTCAATGGGGTTTTCTACCGGCTCAAGGATTTGATCTTCTAAGGTCAATTTTCTGCCATCCCAGAAGAGGTGTCTGGCCCATCCCAAATTGATTAATGCCATGGATTGTCGGTTTCCCAATGTTCCACCAACTCCGGCTGAAAAACGATTGGGGTCAGAAAAACTGTGTTGTGGTAAATGACAACTTCCGCAAGAGATGCTCTGGTCCAGACTCAATTTTTTTTCCCAGAATAAGTACTTTCCCAATGCCACGCTCTCCTGCGTGAGTGGATTATTGCTCGGGATGTCCATCGGAGGAAAAAATGGAGGGATATCCAAATCGTAGGGATGGGTCATTGAAAAATCATCGACAATTCCTGAGGAGGAACCATCGTTCACGGAATCCAAAACATCGTATTTGCAGGCTGCAAGAAAACTGCAGAAAATCAATGCTATTGCCCAACTGCTCTTTTTCATGGTCATTTTTCCAAAGGTAAAAACCTTTCATATTGAACAGCATTCCAATCTGTTAAACTCTCCAAGAATTGAATCAGATCACTTTTTTCTTGGTTGGACAAGTGAAGCGGTTTGACTCTCGAATCCTGATTTTCGGGATGAGAATGCCCTCCTTGATCATAGAAGTCAATCACTTCTTCCAATGTAGCCATTGAACCGTCATGCATGTAGGGCGGTGTGAGCTCTATGTTTCTCAGTGTTGGGGTTTTGAATTTCCCCCTGTCTTTCAGTTGATAAGATTCTCTTTCCTTACCCAAATCACTGTTGTTTTTTAGGCCAATATTGTAAAATTGGAAATCGGTAAAAAGTGGTGGTTGGTGGCACTCAGCGCATTGTAGCTTGTTGGATTGAAATAATAGCCATCCCCTATAAGCGGCACTGTCCCAGGGTTGATCCTTGTAGTAATGCGCATGGTCGAAATGGGTGTCGGCGCTGATAAAGCTGCGTTGAAAACAGGCCAGTGCCCGTGTGATTACATAATAATCCAACGGTCTACCATAAGCTTGTTGGCTGAGCCCTTGGATGGTGCGGTCATTGAGCAGCAATGGAGAAATTCCTTTTGGGTTGCCGTGCATCTCAACTGAATCCAAAAGCGGAGCGAGCGCCTGAAGCTCCAATGTTTTTACCCCTCCTTCACTCAAGTAACAAGGGGCAAATGCCAAATTGAAAAGCGTTGGAGCATTGCGCTGTGTGCTGTTTTGGTGAAATCCGATGGATGTTTTTTGTCCGTCCGTAAAGGCCATGCTTAAATTGTGACAACTACCGCAGGACATTGTTTGATCTGGAGATAATCTTGTATCATAGAACAATTTTCGTCCCAATAAAATGCGACATTCATTGGGTAAATTGTCCTTGGGCAATTGAACTTTGGGAAAGTGGGATGGAAATCGGTAGGGGACAGTTTCTCCTTGACACAAAGGAGAAGGTGATTGTTGGCAAGCCAATATCCCCAACAAAAAAAGCGCAATCAGAAATCTTAGGGCACCCATTCGAAGGCTGATCCGTATAGATTCATGGCTCGGATGGCCAGTGGAAGATTTCCTGTGGTATGGGTCAAATAATCTGTGGCCAAGTGTAAGGTGTCTTGATCATTCCAAAAGCACTTCTGAGCATCCAATTTAATTTGCCAAGTTTGTGTTTGTCCTCTGGTAACAGCAACATCCGGAACATCGAAGATGATTTCTCGGAACAAAATGTCATCTCCGCAGTGATAGGCTATGGGATCAATCAATGGAGCAGTGGTCGATCCTGTTAAGTCGGTTTTTCCGTTGAGTTGATAAAAGATGTAACCGGTATTCCAGGTCCAAAACATTCCAGCTGCACCTCCAACGCTCAATGGACTGCTGTTGGGGTAGGTTGTCGGATCGGTATTGGTATTGATGGAGGAAGGAACCCCCAGACTGAATCCTATTCTTTTGACAGTCCTGGGATCTGCTTTGATGGTCAGTTGGGGATCGTTAAACCAATTGAGTAGGGCAATATCTTGTATAACATGTGCTGAATCGTTTTCGTCATATAAAGTAATATTGGAAACATAGCCCCTAAAATCTTCCAATAAGAGCCGGTAGCCATCAATGTGGTTGTAGGTTTGACCTTGGACAAGGTCGTTGTTACCAAAAACAACATTCCATTGGAAGGTATACTGCGTTGGTTGCTCTGGCTCTGGCGGATCCACTGTCTCTTTGCATTTGTTACATTGTACAAAAAGCAAAAACAACAGAGATAATGATGCCCAACGTTTCCATTTATTCATATCCTCAAAAATATATCAACAGTTAATAATTTTAATGAAACAACCGTGTTAAACTCCGTTATTTTAGTTGATATGAATCACCAGGGACCTGTTTTTTGGGTTTGCCGCAGCTCAGCAGGCAGCGGAAAAACCTTCAGTTTGGTTAAGCAATTTCTGACCTTGTGTTTGCGTGAGAAGTCCGCAGACGCTTATGTGCACATCTTGGCCATTACGTTCACCAACAACGCAGCGGCTGAAATGAAAAGCCGAATTTTGGCGCGTTTGCATGATTTTTCAGAAGGCACACATTTGGATAAATCCAGTCCGGGTGGTCAACTGTTTTGGATGTTGCAAGCTGATTTGGGCATCGATCCGCTCGAGTTGGAGTCCAGAGCAAAGGCTACATTGTCCCATATCCTTCACCATTATCATCGTTTTTCGGTTTCCACCATTGATTCCTTTATTCACCGAATTGTTCGTGCCTTTTCTCGGGATTTGAGTCAGCATCCCGATTTTAATATCGAAATGGATACGGATCGTGTGTTGGAGGAAGTGGTAGACCGTTGTTTGGATCAGGCAGGTAAGGTAGACGCTGTGACCAAGTATTTGAAAAAGTTGGTCCAGATTCAAATGGAGGATGGTAAGGCTTGGAACCCTCGATCAGTGATGTTGGAATATGCCAAAACATTGACCACTGAGCTGGGAATGGCGGCGTTGGAATCGCAAAAGGAATTGAATCTGACCTTGTCAGATTTTGAAGACATTTTTCAAAATTTATTTGTCATAAAAGACCAGTTGATGCAAAAGCCTAAGCAGCTCGCTGCAGAGGCCCATCAGTTATTGGACAGCTGCTCCAAACAATTGGATGACCACTGGCGCAAAGGCTATTTTTTAGATGTCTTTGCCAAAATGAAGGACGCCAATACAGTTTTTTATGATAGCAACCCTTTTATAAAAAAGGAATTGTCCAAATGGTGGACGCAAGGCGCCGAAGCGAGCTGGTTCAGAAGCAACGGTGGGAATAGAAGTGTTTTGCCCCTTTTCGAGGCCAATGCAGATGAAGTGGCCAAACGCGTGGATGCACTGTGGGAGTGGTCGCACGGTCGTGAAATACAACAGTTGTACCTGGTAGATGCGGTTATCAAAAATTTTTATGCGATGGGCTTGGTGCATTATCTGCACGAACTTTCAGAAGGCTTGAAATTGGAAAGAAATTTCTTGATGATTCAGGATTTTCATCAAATGATTGCCAAGGTGATGATTAACAATCCCACTCCATTTGTCTATGAAAAGGTCGGTGAGCGTTTTGATCACTTACTATTCGATGAATTCCAAGACACTTCCAAATTGCAATGGCGAAATTTTTTACCCCTCGTTCACCAAGGCATGTCAAAAGGGGGGGAGATTTTTGTGGTAGGTGATGGCAAACAATCCATCTATCGTTGGAGGAATGGTGATGTTCATCAATTTGTCAATCTACCAGAAATCCCCATGGATGATGGTTTACAAGGTTTGGATACATTGTTGGCTTCCGGTTACAACAGTATGGAGCTTAATACCAATCGAAGGTCACATCAAAATGTTGTGTTGTTTAACAATATGTATTTTGATCGGCTGCGCGAGAAAATGACCCCGGCCAACCAAAGGGTGTATCATAATCAAGCACAGTTGGCCCATCATCCTGATCCTGGATATGTTCGGTACAAACTGTTTCAAACCAAAAGTTCTGCAAGAGAGGACATGATGATGGATTTGGTTCAATCCATTCAGGCAGCTCATGCTGATGGGTTTTCGTATTCGGATATGGCCATATTAACCAGGAAAGGAAGAAAGGAAACGGCCCCCATCGCTGAAGCACTGAAAGCACATGGAATACCCATGAATACCCACGATAGTTTTTTGTTATCGCTTTCCGCCAAAGTAAGGACTGTAATGGCCTACTTGTCCTTCTTGGCAAAACCCAGTGAAGTTTATTTTCGGTTCGATTTATTGCGTTCTCTCTCCGAGATAGAGGGCTTGTCTTTTGACTTGACTCAGGCCATCGATGCGTGCATGATAACAACCACCAAAGATGATGTGGAATACCGCCGTTTGGGGGCCATTGAATCATTTATTTCTTCTTGGAACCCAGTGGTCAAAACCAGGTGGGAAACAGGCTTATCCGCTTATGATTTGGCCAAATCGTTTATTGATGATTTGGAATTGGGCATGGACGAGTATTTGGAATTTCTGTTGGATCAATTGTCTCAAAAGTCAACCATCTGGGGATTTTATCCTGCTGAGGTAATTACATGGTGGTCGAAGGCCAAGGAGAAATTGTGCATTCAAAGCAATGTCAGCGATGATGCCATTCGCATTATGACCATTCATCGTTCCAAAGGGTTGGAATTCCCTGTTGTTTTTTATCCTCGTTTTCAATCCAAGAATCCATCACAAAACATATGGGTTCCCATGGATGTGAGCGGAATTCCTTTGAAGGATGTCTACCTGAGATTTGGTGCTTCTGAACCGAAACATTATCAGCCTCATGCTTTTGTGGAAGAATACAATAACCAATTGCTCGATCAATTCAACTTGATGTATGTGGCCCAAACCCGCGCAGAAGAGAGGTTGTATATTTTTCAAGAAGAAATAGAATCCGACGATACAAAAACGGGGGAGGAGGCCACCATCAACGACACCCTTTTTACCCAAACCTTTAAAGAGGTCTTTGAATCATTGGGTTCGGACACCAGTACGCAAACATGGGAGTTGGGCAATCCGGAGCAACACAAATCCACCACTGCCGTTTCCGCGGTTGAGATTCGTTCACTTCGAACACAGGGAAAGGCCAAGAAGGTGAAAATTCGTTTTTCAGCGACCCAAAGAAATGAAGGTCATGACCATTGGCTGGCCCGAAAAAGAGGAGATCGAACCCACCGTTTTTTGCAGTTGATGCTCATTCATCGAGACGCGCAAATGGCCATGGAAATGTTTGAATCTCAGTTTGGACCAATTGAGCAGGATGAACGATTAAAATGGTCAGCGGTGCTTTCCGATTCCGAGTGGAACAATCTAGCCCTTTCCAAGGCTGATCAGACCTGGAGGATTGAGCAGTCTTTGCTTTTGTCAGCCGGGAAAGAACTCCGTCCAGATGCTTATCGGGTCTTGGATGATTGTATTGAGCTGATTGATTTTAAAACAGGTAAAGAGATGGCCGAACATTTGGGTCAGATTGATGATTATTCAAAGGTTTTATTCGATATTTGGAAGATGCCAATAAAAGGCATGTTGTATTATACAGAAAACCAAAAATGGATACGTTCAACTTATCAAGGACATTTGTTTTAAAATGCTCATTATGGATTTTATCCAGTTGTCTTTTAGGTCAATGGAATTTTCTTGCCCAATCCCATGATGATTTGGTGGCTTTTGGAAAAGTTCCTGCGAAAAACAATAGAAGTGGTCAGCAACTGGGTGAGTTAAAAGCAGCAGCTTGTGCACCTTCCACCGCCCTGCGTGATTTGGATTGGAACAATGTCAGTGCTTTGATAGAGACGGGCGGTTCATTATGGCAAGACCGCGCCAATGGCCGTTCTCATTATTTTGTTCCCAAGGAAGGAAATGTTTCCGTGCTCTTTGCAGGTTCATTGTGGATGGGAGGGATATCTCCTGATCAACAGCTCAAGATGGCCGCTGTCTTGTATCGCTATGATGGAAATGATTATTGGCCAGGACCATTGACCAATGATGGTAGCGCAGCAACCAATGATGCCGTGTGTCAGCAATGGGATCGTTTTACCATCTCATATCGACAAGATGCACAAAGACATCGCCAATATTTTGAATGTTCCAATGATCCCGATTGTGATCTGGAGTCAACCATGGGCGGTTCTTATACCATTCCCAGTTATTTCTATGATTATCCCGCCATGGGAAATACCGCCCAAGGTCAGGATATGTACATCGCTCCGTTTTACGATTTTGACCAAGATGGATTGTATGATCCCCAAAATGGTGATTATCCTTGGTTCGATTTTACGCGTGAGATCAATTGCGCAACGCGCAAGAGAGAAGACATTGTTCCATTGTATGGCGATGTGAATTATTACTGGGTGTTCAATGATAAAGGCAATGCGCATACCGAGTCACAAGGTCAACCCATTGGTATGGAAATTCGTGCACAAGCTTTTGCCTTTAATACCAATGACGAAATCAACAACATGACCTTTTACAATTATGTTTTGATCAATCAAGGGACGCAAACCTTAAAAGAGACCTACTTCGGTACCTGGATCGATTGTGACATCGGTGGTCACACGGATGACTATGTGGGTTGTGACGTACAACGCGGTTTGGGATACGGCTACAATGGTCCAGCAGTGGACAATCCTACCGGACTTTCTCCAGGTTATGGAGCCAATCCACCTGCTGTGGGAGTTGATTTTTTTGAAGGTCCATACCAAGATGAGGATTCTATTGACAATCCGCTCACAACAGATATTTTGGAGGCCATCGACTTAAAAGGAATTCCATACAAAGGTATTGGTATTGGATATGGTGATGGTGTCGTGGATAATGAGCGTTTTGGAATGCGCAAATTTTTGTACCACGGAAATGGATCTGGACCTGCGGGCTATCCAACGATAGCAATTCATTATTACAATTACATGCGTGGTTTTTGGAAAAACGGTCAACGCATGGCCTATGGCGGAAATGCATTGACAGAAGCCTCCGGTGCGAATTTATCCATTGGTGCAGACTTTATGTTTCCCGGTGATACGGATCCTTACCAATTTGGTACCTTGGGCGTCAATACTTCTCCTTGGACTGAGGTGAGCAGCGGAAATCCTGCAGGTGATCGCCGTTTCATGCAAAGCGCAGGACCTTTTACCCTAGAACCTGGAGATTACAACAACATTACAGTTGGAGTAGTATATGCCCGTTCTTTGGGGGGTACTCCATTCGAGTCCGTCAACTTGGTTCGTGCCGCTGATGACAAAGCCCAAGCCTTGTTTGATAATTGCTTTGAATTGATTTCGGGTCCTGATGCACCGGATGTTTCTGTTCGCGAATTGGATCGCGAAATCATTTTGATGTTGAGCAATGACAATGTCATTAGCTCCAATTATCAAGAGCAGTATGCCTTGCTCGATCCCACCATTCCTGAGTTTGATAGCGACTTAAACCCATTGAGTCCAGAGCAAAGACGCTACAATTTTGAGGGGTACATGATTTACCAATTGGTCAATGAAAAAGTGACGAGTGCGGATTTGTATGATATTACAAAAGCGCGTTTGGTTGACCAATGTGATGTCGAAAATGGTGTAGGTACCATTGTCAATTTTGAGCGTGACCCTGAGACCGGTCAGATTACACCACTGCTCATGGTACAGGGAAGTGACGAAGGTGTTCGTCGATCTTTTCAAATCAAGACCGATGCTTTTGCACAAGGAGATAATAGGCTCATCAACCATAAGACTTATTATTTCATGGCTGTTGCCTATGGATACAACAATTACCAAGATTACAATGTTGGATTGGCCATTGGTCAAGACCAACCCTTCTTGGCATCTCGTAAAGCAGTTTTTGGAGCCATTCCCGTCATTGCCGCCATACCCCACAGCCAAACCCCAGCCAACGGCGGTTCTATTTTGAACGCGCAATATGGAGACGGTGTAGCCATCACGCGTATTGAAGGAAAGGGCAATGGATTGAACAGTTTGACTTTGGATGCAGCATCAGAGGCAGCAATCTTGTCAAACATTACTTCTTCAGAGTGTACTTACCTTCCTGGTATGGGACCTGTAGATGTTAAAGTGGTGGATCCTTTGGCTTTGCCAGCGGCAGATTTCGAGTTGTCTTTGAAAGCAACCGACA
>JACCDO011342968.1_pt1 | contig 21777 bp, 21 predicted proteins | sample 7446101 | NCBI WGS metagenome assembly JACCDO01 (sample SAMN15323440, study PRJNA562643) | freshwater metagenome | isolation source: river surface water | place: USA:Blue River Watershed | collected 2017-08-16
GAGGAGCAGAAAGTGACTGAGCAGCAATAATTCCAACCATTTCTCCAACTGTTATTTTTGATAAATTATATCTAGTTTCAATTTCATAAAGTAAAAATGCCAACTGATTGTCATTGATTCCAAGTAGATTTTTAGACGATAAATTTATTCTTATATTTATATTCATTAATTGATTTGAATCCAATTTTTCTATAAATTTATTAATTTCATTGATAATTGAATCCTGATTCATAATTTTTCCCTCAATTGTATTCAAATCTTTATGCTGAAGAAGTCTTTTTAAATTGACAGGAAGAGGAATCATTTTATCAGATAATTTTGCACCATTGGGTTCTCTACTGTAAAATATTTTATATAATTGTCTTCTGCATTCAACCAATTGATTAAACTCAGCCAACATAAGTTCAGTTGCTGGAATATTTAAAAATTTTTTAGTAAATTCTTCATATGTTAAATGTAATATATTAATTTCTTGTGATTCTATGAAAGTAGCGTCAATCCCATCTTCTCCATATTTAAATTGAATAATATTATTATAAGAATCACGAACAGTATTATCATATTTTATAGATAAATCTTCAAGAGCCTTAATCAATTTTCTTTGAGTATAACCACTATCACTTGTTTTACACGAAGTATCAATAATTCCTTCTCTTCCTGCCATATGATGATAAAAAAATTCTTGAGGAGTTAATCCGCTTATATAGGAATTTTCTATAAATCCCCTACTCTCATATCCAATATCATTTTTTTCATAATGAGGAAGAGTTCTATTATTAAATCCATACGCAACTCTTTTTCCCTCAATATTTTGCTGTCCAACACATGCAATAATTTGAGATATATTTAAATTATTTCCTTTTGACCCAGCAGATATTGTTGATTTAAAATTATTATGCTGATTTAATGTTTTATGGACAAGATGACCAGCCTCATCTCTAGCACCATTTAATTCAATATTAATTTCTTGCTCTAGTTTTGCAGGAGTTGTATGCTTATTTAAAATTAAATTATTTACCTTTTGTTTAACATTTTCTATAATATTACTGATACTAGTATGGGTATTGCTATCTACCACTGTATCTCCTATACCAATTGAAAAAGAATTATTTAAAATCCAATAATTAGCTAATGTTTGAATTCTATCCATAAATACTCTTGTTCTTTCAGGTCCAAAATCATTAAACATAATATGTATAATAGAACCCTCTGTAATTCCAATAGATTTTTTATCTAAAATTCCTGATATTAATAATCCATCTTTTATTACTACTCTTGTATCGGTAAATGTCATTTCATCATCATTGTCTGGTGCTTCATTCGAATTTTTTCGATATTGGATATGCGGAATTATATGTGAAAAAAGTTGTTTTCCTGTCCATAATTTAATATATCCACTACCCGTAGTTTTTATGTTTTTTATATTTTTTGTATTTATGAGAAGAGTTGGTCTTCTTATAAAATCATCTTTTTTAATTATATCATCATCGTCTTTAATTTTATTTATATTCATTATAGTATTCATATAAAATTGCTTATTTATAAATACAGACCTTTTAGTTAACAGAGAAGATGAAAGTAGCGCATCTTGAATTATACCCATCATTGGTCTATTTGACTGAGGTCCAACAATCATATTTTGAACCATCATTAAATTTTCAATTTCAGATCTTGCAGATAAACTTTGTGGAACATGTAAATTCATTTCATCTCCATCAAAATCTGCGTTATATGGCGTGCATGTAGATAAATTTATTCTAAATGTAAGAGAATTCAGCACCTTTACCCTATGACCCATCAAAGACATTTTATGAAGAGAAGGTTGTCTGTTAAACATAATAACATCATCATTGTCTAAATGTCTTTCTACAATATCGCCTATTTTTAATGTTATAGGAGTTTTCACATAATTTAAATCTATTTTTTTACTATCTATAATTACATATTTTGCTCCAGGGTGATTGTGGGGGCCATTATTTACTAAATTTTGTAATTTTGTTATATTATTACTATAAACTTTTTCTGGAATAGTTAAATTAATAGCTATCTCAAGTGGAACTCCAACCTGGTCCATACATAAATTTGGGTCTCCGGTAAGAACAGTTCTTGCTGAAAAATCAACTCTTTTTCCCATTAAATTTCCTCTAATTCTACCTTCTTTACCAACTAGTCTCTGTCTCAATGTTTTCAATGGTTTACCGGACCTTTGTTGGGAAGGCTTTTGACCAGGTATTTTATTATCAAAATATGTTGATATGTGATATTGAAGTAAATTTTCAAATTGTTCAATAATATGAGGTTGATTATTATTTGAGATTGCTGTTTGTAAGGCAATATTGGATTTTAATATATCATTAATTTTGTGAGTTAAATCATCTTCACATTTTTGAGTAACAGACATAGAAACAGAAGGCCTTACATGAGGAGGAGGAATTGGAATATATGTTATTAACATCCACTCTGGTCTGCAAAATTCTGGATTTAATCCTAATTTTACTACGTCTTCATCTGATATTTTTTCAAGTATAGAATATGCCTCTAGTGTTGATAATGTTCTTTTTCCAACATAGGAACCCTGTAATACTGGGTCAGAATGTTCTACCACTATTTTTAATCCCTCTTTTGAATAATGAGGAAGACCGCGTTTTGTATCTTTACATGTTTTAACTTTTGTTGATAATTTAGAAATTTCTTTCAGTCTTTTTTTCTTTTTTACATTTGTAATTATATGATTTAAATCTTTATCTGATATAATTAACTTAGATGTATAAAAACTTACACATCTAAGTATATTTAGAATTATATTTAAAAATCCATAATGATAAACAGGTCTTGCTAATTTAATATGACCAAAATATCCTGGATTTTCTAGGTCTATTATATTGCCCATTCTTGGGTCATTTATTCCTCCAATTATTGGTTTTTTTGTAACAGGGTCATATATATTATTTTGGTCAAATATACCTGATTCTATTTTTTTACAATTTTTATCATAGTATTCTTTTGTTACTGAAATATCTTCAATATATTTTGGACTCATTACACCAAATTGTATACCAACAACTTTTTTTATTGGGGCTATACTTTCTTTAAATTTAAAATCCATACTTATCAAAAGTATAGTAGGTTGGCCTCATTAATTATTTTTTTTTACAAATAAAAACACTAATTTAAAATATAATATTAAATAATGTCAATAACTAGAATATCAATTGGACAAATTTCCGGAGAAATTAATAAATGGGGATTATGTTTGTCCAATGATTTTGGATTATCTGATTGTTTCAGCGTAGGAACTAGCTCCCAATCTCAAACAGAAGCATATAAACTTATGCAAAAAAATCCAAAGGATTGGATTGAAATACAAGAATTAGATGGAAACATTTCATATTTTGATAAAGATAAATGTTACATATCTTTCTCAAAATTAAATGAAACTAACATATTATGTATTACAACTGATGGATGTCATCCATATCGTATGAAAATTTCAAATGAAAATTTTAACAAATATCACAAATTATATTCAAAAAAAGACCCTAATGAAAGTTAATTTAGATATAACAAATGCTTAAAAAAACAACACATAGACCTGAACTAAAAGTAATTGTTAGTGTGCTAGTAGGACATGGGCAAGATAATATTTTTACAGCAACCATTACAAATGTCAATGATTTTGAAAAAATATTAAATAAGATTTCAAAAACATCTATATTTAATGAAAAACAATTTTTCGAATATGTTGTTAAATACTGGGATATAGATATGGATGAAGAAGAAACTGAAGACTTTTGTTATAGATTAACAACAGATAATATTAATATTTTTAATAAATATATTGAAACAGAAACAGTCTATTCTTTAAATATTTTTATTTTAGAAAACAATTCAGTTAAACTGAATAATGAATTAGGAGATTATGAAAATTATTACGATATGAAATATATGTTTAAGGAAATAAATATTGTTGAATTAATGAATATTGTTTATAATACATTATAAATCAAAATATTCTTGAATTTTAATTAATTTTGTTTCAGCATCTAAATTACTTTTAATTATGTCAATTAAATTTTTTTTAAAATAGTCAATTTGTATATTTTCCAATCCATCATATTCATCAATATAATAACATTTTTTATAGTCTTTATCAATTTTTTCTATTTTAATTTTGCAAAAATTACCATTTGCATTTTCACCTAATTCTTTAACTATTTGTATCATAATTTCATCTGTTCTATCAACGTGAATATGAGATTTATATATATTTTTTCTTTTTTTATATAAATCAATTGCTTCTTTACTAAATCCAAATCCGCCATAGCAATTATTTATCATTATTTCAAATGACATACATATATAATAATGATAAATTAATGGAATTAATTTTTTAATAATCATCTTCTACTGGATTTCCGCCATTTTTAATTACTTTTTTTAAATAGTGTATACAATGTTTAGCAGTTCCAGCAGCAACTAAAACATCTTTAACATCTTTAACATAAGTATCTTTACCGCATCTATAACTATCGTCTATAATATCTTCATCTGGACCTAGTATATTATCTACCATTAAAATATTTTGATTAATATAATTATATTTGTCAGCAAAATTTGTATATTTATGATTTAATACTTCTTCGTTAATTACTGCAAATATGTGTTTACCTTTTTTTTGTTTAATACAATCTACTACTTCTTCTAATGTATTAGCATCACAAATTGCAGAATATTGCCATTCTCTCTTATATTTAGTCCAACAAAAAACAATATATTTTGGACCTTTTGAAAGATTAGCTACTCTCCTAGGACTTCTTGTACGATTACTTACTCTCATAGGACTTCTTGGATGATTACTTACTCTACTAGGATTTCTTGTACGATTACTTACTCTTCTAGGACTAAAAGAAAATATTTCAACTAATTCAGAAGTTCTATATTTTTTGGGATCTATTTTTCCACCAATATCTATAGTATGCCAACCGTTTTTAGTTGATTCAACTACTTTCCCATTCCCATTTTTAGTTTTCACTAACGTATTAATTGCAAATATACCAAAGTTCATTTAATTAATATAAAGAAATTAATCTAATAAAAATATGAACATCTTCCAAATATTTATAATCAACATCTGGCCAGGATATCCTAATTTCATTTTCATGACCACGCAAATTTGGTAGGCTTACTGAAAATTTAGTTAAACCCTGATTATTATTAGTCATACATACATATAATTCATGTATTTGTTCTTTTATTTTTACAATTTTAAGATTATTCTGAAAAATTTTACAATACCAGAACTTTGGAGGAGAAATTATAATATGAGTTAGTCCTTTTAATTGGTAATTACGAAAAAGTATATCCAATTCTTCTTTTGTAATTTCTGTAACATCACCATAGGTAATATATTTCCCCTTTTTTTGTTTAACAAAACAACGATTCCATAATAATTCTTCTGACATTATATTAACCCGTTATTAATATTAATGTAAAAATTTTCTTTATTATTAATAAATGAATTTTGGAATATTTGATATAAATATTAGTGTTCGTATAAAAAGTAGTGGGAAAATATGTAAAATAGACCAATAGAATTAACAGTATATTATTTATTAACAACAACAACAAAATCTGCTAAATTTTTAGCATAAGTATTAAATGTGTGTTAACAATTATTTATATATTCATCCCATGGTGGATACATAAATCTATCATCATATTGATGATTTTCACATAAATTTACAAATGTATTAGTAAGTGTGTGAACCATTATTTTACATGATTTTTTACCATCTCCGTGATCACAATTTGGCATTATTTGTTTATTACGTTTTGGACTTATACCAAATTTTAATGATTTACGACTTTTCTTTCGATATTTTCTTGACCTATTTTTTCTTCCATATGCTAAAAATTTAGCAGATTTTGTAGGTAATAAATAAGATAAGCTTGGATGAAGAGCTTTTCTACCTTCATTTGGGTAAGCTCCTTCTTCTAATAATCTTCTAACAATTCTTTTATTATTAGAAAATAATGTATCCATTTATAATACTCAATATTTTTACTTCTATTCTTTTTTCTATTCTTTTTTTAATAGTTTAAGTTTTTATGAAATGCTTTTTGTCACGATTATTTTTATAAATACGTATTAATGTCGTTTTATTTAAATTAGTGCCTACAATCCCATACCAGACATTACATGTGCTACTATCATCCCATATCAGACATTACATGTGCTCCATCATCTCATACTGGTATTGAATGAACTCTACCATAGGTATTTCATAATTTATTCAAATTTATAATAATGATTTTTATATAATTTTCCAGTTGCTATTATTCTTGCTATACTTCTACTTAAATCTGTATCTTTCCCATCTTTTCCTCCATTTTTTCCAGAATCTCTTCCAGCATCGACTAAAGATTCATATTCTTTTACTAAAATATTATCTGAATTATATTTATATACTTTTTTTCTATTATTTGCTGTTTTACCTTCAAAAATTTCCTCTAATATATTATCTTCATCATCTATTATAATATTTTTATTATTCGTTTTTTGATATATTTCATATACTTCGTCAAGTTTTTTTACTTTTTTAGTTATTTCTCTTAATTTTTCTTCGATTGGATAAGGAACTTTGGGGGTCTGAATATAAATTAAGCCATTTTCCTTGATTAGATTTAATACGGTCTCTGATATATTGTCCATTAATTGTTATTTTATTAAGAGAAACTGGATGATTTTCAATTATAAAATATTCTTTATCTGTTTCTTTCCTATAAGATACGTATTTTGGTATTTGGTCCTGTCTAATTTCTTCTGGCAATTTAATCGCTATACATTGTCTTTCTCGTTTAGTTCCAAGAATTACTCCTTTGCTATTTTCTTGTTGTTCTTTTGGAGTCGCTAGTCTTAAATTCGATTTTCTATTATCTAATTTATCTCTATTAATATGATCAACTGATTTTTCTTGAAAACCTCTTCCAACTCCTTCAAAATTCATTATGATATGATGTAAATATTTTTTTGAAGTAGATGCCATTACATATCCATTTTCTAAAACATACCAGGTTTTATATTCTTTAACTTTATCTAAATCATCATAATCAAATAAAGTAAATATTTCTTTTCCATTTTGCAAAACCTTCATTTTAATATATAATGTATTATTTTTATCTCTCCAAACTTCATATGAATTTCTATATCCTTCTACCCTATTATTACCAGATTTTACAAAATGACCTTCGTTACTAGAAATTAACAAATCTTCTTCAAAAATATTCATATAATAATAAATATATATAGATTAATGTCATTTTATTTGTTGCTAATACTCATTCCACCCATTCCTGTCAAAGTTGAATTTATAAAAAATTATAAATTCAACCCATTTAAATGTTAAATGTATGGTTGCTTTAATATTCATTAAATAATTATTCCCAGTAATTACATAATAAATATCCCAATCATTATCGATTGCGGAAATGCTCGTGATTCTTTCGAATACTCCGATAATTCTAATCTATGAGTCTTTTTATACTCTAATAGATTTTAAATCCATGGTTTCAGAAATGATTTTAAGTTTCATCAAACTATACTGTTATAATCACACATACCACACACATACCACACACATACCCACATAATACTCTTGTCTTAATTGCTGTAAGCAAGACCTCCCATGCCTGACATTACTCTAAACACATTGTAGTTGGGTGCGAAGATGTAGAGTACACCATCTTTGTTGGGCCAGAGGGCAGCATCGGTGTAGCCAGGTAGGTTGGCGGGAGGGGTGAGGTCCATTACTAGCTGGGCATTATCAATACGGGAGAAGTTGCAAGTTCCAGAAGGTTGGTGTTCTTCTGGGCGTAGGCCGAAGGAATATACGTATATGTGTTTGTTGGGAACACGAGTGTGGCATTGCCAGGGTTGGACAAGACGGAAGTAGGTCTGGGGTCTGGTGGCAAAACGATCGTGGCCGTTGAGAAGGATTTTAGCATCAGCCATGAGGTCAACTGCTGAGGATGGGGTGGGAGTGCCAGGGCCAGCAGCAGAAAAATTGAACCAATCATTGTAAGCAGTGCCAATTGTAGCGTTGAGTTGACGCTGAAGAGCCCATACAATTTCTTTAACGGGGTGGTTAAAGTTTAGGCGGAATTTGTAGTTGGAAGTATTTCCGAATGTAAGGGGTTCAGAACCTTGGAATTGAGTTTGGTCAATTAGGTATTCGTGAGACATTTGAGCAAATCGGCGACGTTCATCGGTATCAAGGTATACATAGTCTACCCAGAGAGAGGTGTTAGATAGTTGTACACCAGCATTATCGGCAATTGTAGTAGTATTGTTTGCAGTGGAGCGAGCACCATCAGATGTAATAGATACGATGAGTTCATTGGCATATCTGAATTCCATACTTATTTTAACTTCGTGGTATTGAAGAGCAATAAGGGGAAGAGATAGACCGGGGTTTCGGCAGAACCAGAACATAAGGGGAATGTAGTAGATTCTAGGAGAATTGGCATTTCCAAGTAGGCCTAAACTGGTAGCATATTTGCCAACCATATGATTGTAGCCATTTTGTTTTTCAGCAGTTTGGGTGAGTTCATCCCAAAGTTCTAGCCAGAGACCATAGTGGCGATCAATTCGTTGACCACCTACTTCAATATCTACATATCTGATTAGAGCATGGCCTACAGCATTGGTCCATGCTACTTGAACACCTGAAGGGGGGCTTGCACCATATACGGAGCCTGCAGAAATAGCTGGGAACTGAGTCTGGAGGTATACATGGTTGATTAAATCTCCATTTCTAGAGATTACGGCAGAAACTTTCTGGCCAAAGCTTGCTACACCATTAAATACTTGTTCAATTGATTCAACTGAAAAGTTAGTGTGACGTCTGTAAACTACTTTAAAAAAAGTAATTTGGGGATTACCTGTAAGGTAAATATCTTGAGCACCATAAGCGACGAGTTGCATTAAACCTCCTCCCATTTTTTCTGATACAATTAACCAAGAAAATATTTTTAGAAAAATAAACCGAATTAATTAATTTTTATAAAATTTAATATGGTTTTCATCTAATATATCTATTGTTGTTTTATATTCTTCATATACTTTTTTTGAAATAAGTAATTTGTGTCCATATTCACTTTTTCCATGATTATATTCTGCTTCTAGTAACATTTTGGAATATTCTTTCCAATCTGGTTCTATATATTTATATTCTTTAGACATTATCCATTTGTGAAGTTTCTCACGAATTTTTCTTACAGTTGTTGTTAAAATTTTTATATCTTCGCTATATACCAGTTCTTGATAATAATCCTCTAAATTATATAAATGTATTATAATATATTGTGTATCTAATTCTAATAAGGGGTCAATGGGTAATATCATTCTAGCATTTCGCATAGATTGAAAGTATTCAGAAGGACTTCCACAATCATCATCATAGTCTAACACTGGTATAAAATCTACATAACTCATATCCATAATTCCTGTTCCACTTAATAAATCATCATAATATGATAAATCTTTGTAGTATGGAATAAAATTACGATCACCTTTATATCGTCATGTTTCCTAAACCGTACATTTGCTTTATTGTAGTATAGGTACTCAACAACTGTTCCTTTTTCATTGCTCCTATAGTGTTTTAAAAAGGTATCTGATAATTTTGATATTTTATTGTTATGTTCAGTCAAAAACAGTTGGATTTGATGGAATTTTTATTTAGAAAGTTGTGGTAATGGTTGTGTTTTTCTTTAATTACATTATCAGTAGTTTCATGGGTTATTAACTTATTTTCAATAAGATATACAATATTACATGTTTTACAATTGACTAATTTATTTATTTTTTCTAAAAGATTTTCTTGTTTTTCTTGTTTTTCTTTTTCTTTTTCTTCTTTTTCTTGTTTTTCTTTTTCTTGTTTTTCTTTTTTTTCTTTTTTTTCTTTTTCTTGTTTTTCTAACATCATGGTTAATATATTTGTATATTTATTAATATCTTCATCAGATATATCTTCAGTACTTAAAATAAGACTCATTTCTTCATATTCATTTGCATTAAAACAACAATTAAAAATGGTTTTATAACTTAAATCTACAAATTTATATCCATTGAATTTTTCATCAATAATTTCATTCATTGCTATTAATTTTTTTAATATTTTATCAATAATTAAATGTACATTAATAGTATTGTGTTGATTTAGTTGTAATATTATTTTATCAATTATTTTATTTCCAAATTCAAAATGTATACAATGTGATTTATATAAAGTATGAATTTTACCACTTAGAGTAGTTAATATAATACAATTATAACCTTCTTTATAACCATATTCATATTCATGTTGGTTTTTGTGCTTGTATTCAAGAAATTCAATATAATCTGTATATTTTATACACTCTATTTTATTTTTATCTATATATATTTTACTATATCGAAAGTCGATAATTTCTATAAATTCTGACTTTTGAGATCCATTTTTAGCATTAGAATTATCCATTATAAATGTTAGCGCCTACTAGATCAAACTAGGTTGAACTAGTGTCGATTTTATATTGATAAAATAATTCAACCATTATATTTACAGAATTATTTTTATTTTATATTATTAAATATGAATATATCTTCTATATCTATTGGATTATTCATTTTATTTTTATTTTTATTTTATTTTGTAATTGATGATGGTATTTATCACGTATCTGAATATGATAATATTCCATATATAATAAGAAATAGAGATAGTCCTAAAATAAAAAATGAATCAGCAAATTATTTAGCAATTATTAATCATTCAATAAATTTTCTAGTAAATTATATGAAAGAATTCAAACTTCCTGACCAAATAACTGCTGATAGATTATATAATAGATGGAGTTTATGCAGACTAAGAGAAACTTCTTCATATGATAACTCAGTTGCTTTTACTATCAATAAAGGAATAGAAATGAGAATTACCATTAGAAATAATGGTAAATTTGAAAATCCAAATACAGTAATTTTTGTTATATTACACGAATTAGCACACTTAATGTCTGTATCATATGGACACAATGAAGAATTTAAGAAAAATTTTTATTTTATAACTAATTTAGCATCCATACTAGGAATTTATACACCAATTGATTATACTTTACAACCAGAAACATATTCTGGAATAGAAATTAACACTACACCTTGTTCTAATGGATTATGCGAAATACCAATTTAGTAATATTTTTGAATTTTAGAAATTAATACTTCACATCTTATTCTATTATAGGGCTCCTTCAACGAATTTATATTTATATCATTCAATCTAATATAACTATAATTTTTTTGATTTTTTATTAATTCTAATATTATATCTAAATTTATTTCTGATAAATCATCTATCAATATATCAAAAAAACAATCAATATTTTTAATTATTTTAAAATTATATAAATATCCTATAAATCTACATAAATTTTTATGTTTCTGTAATTTAAATTTCTCTGAACATTTTTCATTTAATATTACAAATAAATCAGGTAGATTTTTACAATATATTGCATATAGTTCGCTATAAAATGGCTCATTTATTGCTTTTGTAAATAATAATTCTATTAGCTTATCATCTTTGTAATTCAATTTTTTAGTCTCAACTATCATTATATCTAAATTTTCAGTTGTTAATTTATTCAATATAGAAGTAAGTAATTTAATATCACTTTTAACACTACCTTTATTTAAAAACCAAGAATTTTCATTTGAAATTATTTTATTTGGATATTTCATATCATATAAAGTTATTCCATATTGTTGTAAAATTTTTCTTCTTTCATCTATCATTATATATATATAACAATTTTTATTAATGTTTTTAATTTTTTATTTGTAATTTAATTTTTTGTTTTACTTCATTTGAAAATAAATATAATTTAAACGTATATTCTTTATTTAATTCATAATCATCTTTTGTTTTAAATGTATGATATGTTTTATTTATTACTACCAAATACTTATTATATTCATTATTTTTTGTATCTAATTTTTCTATAATTGTTCCATTATGTATACACTTTTCTTCTAACAAATTCCAATATAAATATAATCTACTTTCTATCTTTCTAATTTTTTTAATTTTAGAATTAAGTGTATCTATGATTAAATTATCCAAATATACAAATTTATTTGATTCATGCTCTAATATTAGATTTATTTGATTCATATTATATAAATCAATTAAACGTCTAAGTGGACTTGTTATATGAACATAATAACAATTAAATATAGGATGTAATCCAGGCTTTTCTGTATATAATTTTGTTTTGAATATTCCTTTTTTATTTTTATAAAGTATATCTGCACAATACTTATTAAAATATATCATTAAATTTTCCACTATTTTTTTAAAGTCTTCTGAATTATCTAAAAATATTTTATTATAAATATTTTTAAATTCACTCAATCTTTCTGATTCTGATGAATACTTGTAATTTTTATAAATTTTAACATAAGTATTATACAATTTTGTAGTATTATTATCATAAATATCAAGTGCCAATACCTTTCTAACAGTTCCTTCTTTTAAATTTCCATTAACATTATCTGGCAACATATTAATTGTTTTGTATCCTAAATATATATTAGAATAATTAATATGTTCCATACTATTGATATTATCTACAAAATTAGATACATATATTGTTATTCTATTATCACTAAAACTATATGCATCATCAAATAATAATGTATTTTCTCCATCTATTGTAAAAGCATAATTTGTAAATTCTAATATTTTATTTTCCTTAACAGTTATTTTTGTTTTTTGATCTAAAGAATAAAGATGAAATAAATATCTTTCATAATTTTGTAATTCATTAACTGGTCCAATTGTTTCAATTAATTGAGCAAATTTATTATCCAATATTTTTGCAATTATATACAATTTTGAACTATCTTTATTGAATTTTAATTTTTTTTTATAATGTATTAAATAAGTTTCTGTTTCTAAAAAACATTTATAATATATTTTATTATTTATCTTATATTCCTGATTTAGTAAAAGTATTCCTGTTTTTTCCATAAAATTATGGACAATTAGACCTAATGTCTAAAAAAATAAACTTTATTGAAAAAGAAAAACAATGATTTAATTATAACTGAGAAAAAAACAGTTTCACATTATCATATGAAATTACAAATGGAATTTGAGCTCCAATATAGATTTTTATTTTTTTATAATTAATCTGTTGTAATTGATTATTCAAATCCTTCAATAATCCTAATTTAATTGTTATATTTTCATTTTTATATTCAGTTATACTAGTTATACATGTTTCAGTAAACATCAATGAATCCACTATTTTTAAAATTCCATTATTATGACTAATAATTACATATTCATCATGTTTATATAATTCAATAATATTTTTAAAAATTTGAGTATCTATTATAAATGAATATCTCATCAGTATTGGAAAATTTACAATATTATATATATCATTTTGTATATTTAATGAAAATTTTATATTTTGATTATTTATTAGATTTATTGAAATAACATCAAAATTTAATTCAAATGATATTAAATCATTTTTAAAATTTTTACAAATTGTATATATTTTAAATATATTACTACTATTTATTAGAATAGGATTATAATCATCTAATTCTTTACATTCATTCTTATTTAATTCATACGAATTTAATATATGTTCATTATATCTTATTGAAAAAAAAATAAGTGAATCATCATTTGTATTTATTTGTAAATATTTTAAACCATCAATATTTTCATTAAATATTAATTTAAATATATTATAAATTACACATGTTTCTATAATTATCATAACTCACATTTATTATTTTATTAATGATAAAAAAAATAAATTTATTATATTAAATGAATGCATACTTAACCAGTCTAATTTTAGTTTTTATTTGCACATTATTACACATTGCTACATATTCAATTGATAAATATATAGACCGTAAAAATCCACTTATTATTAGTGGATTTATATTAAATTTAGTATTATTATCAATATTTATTTCATTCCTAATTTTCAAAAAAGATAAAATATATAACAATATAAAAATGTATATATTAGTATTTTTAATATTAATCTCTTATATGACTATAAATTTATTAGGTGATACACATTTAATAGGAGATATAATATCTTTAATTTCAATAGCAATAAATTTTATATATATATATTTTATTCTAATTTATATTTATCATAAATTTTAAATAACACTAACCAATAATATATTATACATAAAAATGTCTATTAAATTATATTTTACTGAATTACTTGATATCATTGTATTTTCTCCATATACTCTAGAATTACATTCTCATCCTGAATTTCATAATTTTAAATCATATTTAAATAGTATTGGAATCTACAATGTCGATATTGCTTACAAAGAATATATAAACTCAGTAGATTATATTGATGAAATACAACAATTAGATACTAATCAACAAAATATATGCTACAGACTATTTTTTCAAGATGCTCTTAAATATTTCGGAATTTATGAAATTGGAGTAGAACATGATTATAATAGTGTAGTTGATTACATATATCTAGATTTAACAAATGCATTAATATTATTCAATAATGAATTAAGAATTTTCGAAAAAGAATATATATTTATGGATAAATTTCTAGAAAAATTTGAGGTATATACAGATGATATTGAAACAATAATAACATTATGCTCTAATATTAATATTCGAGATAAAAATGAATTATGTGAATGTTTATATCAGGATTATAAAAATTATATAGTAGAATTTTGGTAATATAAAGAATTAAAATAATAATAATAAAATGAACTGGAACATATGGTTATCAAAAAATTTTATAATTAAATTAAATAAAAATGAACATATTGATATTAATCTAAAATTTTCTGATAAATTATCTAGACCGTCTAAATCTCTAGTTGATGTTGATGAATATAAAAAACTTATCAATACAAAAAATAAAATAAACAATGAAAAAGATTGGGATAAATATTCTAAAATAAATAATCCATATGAAAAAATTCCAAAAATTGCAAAACCGGCAATTAAATTAGACATAAATAGAGCATTTTTTAAATTATATGAAATTCTGAGAATTTTTGAAATTAAAAATATAAATACTTCTCTACATTTATGCGAAGCACCTGGAAGTTTTATACAAGCAACACTTAAATTATTTCCAAATGTTGATTGGTATGCCCAATCATTATATTCTGATTTACAAATTCATAAAACATTAGATATAAAAAATAGATGGATAAAAGGAGGAGATAATACTGGAGATTTATGCAATATTAATAATATTTTAGCAATAAATAAAAAAGCAGACCTAATAACTGCTGATGGAGGATTTGATGTATCATATGACTACAATAATCAAGAACAAATATCATTTAATCTAATATTTTCTGAAATTTTTACAGCATTAAATAATCAAAATATAGGAGGTTCTTTTATATGTAAAATTTTTGATACATTTACCACATCTACTACACAACTAATTTATATGTTAAATTCATTTTATACAAATGTATATATTATTAAACCTAGAACAAGTAGATTCACAAATTCTGAAAAATATATAGTATGCATAAATTTTCTAGGAATATCACAAGAAATTTTAGATAAATTAGCAGAATTTTATAAACAAAATAAATGCTGCACAGAAATATTCAACAATAAAGTTGACTATTCTCAATTTTATAACTATAACAACTTACTAATAGAAAATCAAATAAAATATATTGAACTATCACTTGCTTCTAAAAATTACAATAGTGACTATTTTTCATACATGGAAACTATACAAAATAATCTAGCATCTGAATATTGTTTTGCATTTTTTGATATAAAATACAATAAATGCAAACATCCAAGTTTATCTACAACTTCTACATGTGAAATGTGCGGAAAATATGTTATTTATTAATTATTTTTTTATTTGATATCATAAAATGGCATCTATCAATAATGACACTAATTTTACAAATATTTTAAAAAATAATACAATTTATGTAGATATTTTAACAGATGGAACTGCTGAAATGACAAGTAATACAATAACTAATTTAAATTATCCCACTAATCCAACTGATATTGCTACAAAAAAATATGTCCTAGACCAATCCAGTATTAATATTATTTCACCTATTCCATATTCTATTCAATATAATGATGGAAACAATAATTTCGCATCTAGTGCTAATTTAACATTTAATTCACAATTAAATATAAATGATAAATTTCAAATTAATGATATTCTATTAACAAATAATTCAATAAATGGGTTATCAAATTGGTATAATAACCAAAGCGCAATAAATAAAACATATTTAAAATCTATGTCATCAAGTGAATATATAAATTCAAGTGATAGCACACAACTAACTATATCTAATATTTACAACAATATCCTATACAGAACAAATAATTCAACTAGTTCTATCATTCAAGATATACTACCAAATTCAACAACTATTACTACATATATTACTCAAAATATATTACCAAATACATTTAATTTTGTCTATAAATATAAAGGAAATATTTCTACACTACTATTTGCTGGATACAACAATACTTTCATTTCACAAGGAAATTTTTTAAATTATTTTACATATGTAAATTGTTTAACTGTTCCTCAAAATACAACAATAGATTTTAAATGCATTACTTCTGGAACAAATGTTTCATTTAATGTATTAAATATACAAACAATATATACAAATAATCAAGAACAAATTACTACTACTGGACTCAGAACAAATAAATTTATTTCAGAATTAACAAACACAAAAAGTGCATTTATTATATATCCACTTGTAAAAACTGACATTGTTTCTGACTCAGCATATGAATATACATTCAGCAACATTAAAAATATTCTAATTACAAGAAATATGAATAATAATGTAACTGATACATTTGAAGAAATACTTGTAACTGAACCAGAATTTGAGTTAGGAACAGGATATTCCAAATTTACTATACAAAATATATCAGATTATTCATTAACTTTAGATATTGCAAGTTCAACAAATTGGGCAGTATCTCCAGCTGGAAATCCAGTAATTCCATCAGGTAAAAATGGATATTTTTATGTAAATTATGGGTCTACGTGTATATTATATGTAATCGGTATATATAATAGAAATTAAACTTTAATTATATGCGTCAATACATCTTTATATAATTCTTTATGTTTATATCTATTAAATATTTCAGAATTATATGTTTCGTCATATCCAATTCTATATAATGTAATTTTATCATCAATATTTAAATTAAAATTTAAAACATTTGCATCATTTATAAATATCGTAATTATATTTTTATGATTAGTTTTTGAAATTTTATCAATATAGTCTCTTACTATATTAAATAATTTTAATGGATAATTAAACATATTTAATTCAATCTTTTTTTGTTTTTCAATTCTTATTCCAAATCCATCTATATCTAATAAATGCATTGGAAAATTATCTAAAATACCACCATCTATATATAATTTATCATCAATATTATAGGGAGGAAAAATAAATGGAAGATTCATACTGGCGACAATTGCATCATATATCTTCATTGTAGGTTTAGATTCAAAATTTGCATATATAATTCCATCATCCAACGATGTTATAGAAATTATTAAATCTATTTTATATTTATTTTTAAATTCTAAAAATGTTATTGTTGGATCTATTCTAGTTGAAATAAAATCATACATCCATTTTCTAAATTTTTCTCCATTTAATATTGAATAACTCTGAATCTGAATATCTTGAAATTGTGATAAATCAGTTTCTATTATTTTATTCATTATAACATCTAATTCATATCCAATAAGATATAAAAATAATATTAAAGATGAAATTGAAACACCTACAACTTTTTTTAATTTATGTCTATCTAACAATTTATTATCTTCTAAACATTTCAATGAACCTATAAACGCAATTCCTCTATGCGAACCACCAGATATACATAATTCATTAATCATATAAAATTATTAATGAATTTATTATTATCTTTTTAACTTACATAATACTACAATCAGAGGGTTTAATATTTTCATCATTTATTGTTGTACCAGGTGGTAAATATGATACATAATTATTATTTGGTTGTTTTACAATAGGAGAAGTTCCAAGAGGAATACTAGTGTATTTTTTGTTTATTTTATCATATATATAATATCGCGGACTAGTTATTATAGATTGAATTAAATTTAATGAATTTAAACTAAATCCATGGTCTACTTGATTTGAAGAAGTTAATTGTGTATTATCTACAACAGTATATCTAAGACCTTCGAATATTGAATTTCTATCTTGTGCTTCCTTGAGTAATCTCAATCTTTCTGCTTCTTGTTCTTGTTGAGAAATTGTAAGAGACCCCCTATTTGGTATTATATTCATTAATTCTATGCCAAATGTGTATGGCGTAATTATAGGAATATATGTAATCCAATCTCCTACTACTTCTTTTGTTATATTTTTATAATTAGTACTTAATGTTGGAACAATCGCATAATTATTATTTGTTTTACTATATAATATTGCACAATCTCCACATTCTGGAAATTCATTATAGAATTTTGCTCCAAATAATGAATAATTTAAAAAATAGCCGTCATATTTCTTAAACATATTCATATATGCTTGTTTTGCAAATTCTCTAGCAAGTCTTTCTTTTTCTTGTTGTTGCTCGTAAAGAGTTGGTAATCCTTTATCAGGTAATATTGAAAGTAGATAACTATTTGATCCATATGTAACCCATTCGTCATTTTTTTCTCTTGTCATATTTACATAATCAGTGGATAAATTTGTAAATACCATATAAATACCAGTTCTTTTATTCATAACAATTGCGCAATCACTACATTCCTGTGGAAATATTCCCATAGTAACATATCCAGGTTTTTGAGTAGTTGACCACAATATATATCCATCCATTTTGTGTAATGAATTTAAAAAATTTGTTGATTTAACAAAAGCATCTGATACATTCTTTTTCATAAATGTATTCCAATTTTGTAAATCTCCCATTAAATTCATACCTTGTGCATTAGAACCAAGTTGATAATTTCCTTTATATTGCCATTCTTCTGAAGTAGTTAACCCAACACAATTTGAAATTTTATCACATTCATCTACGGCATCTGCAAATGGAAGAACACATGTTTGGTCAGTATGCATACTTTTTCTTGTTTGACATGGTATAGGAGTATTTAAATACTTATTTTCATACTTAACAAATCTTGATTGAAGTTGATCAGATTCTCTTTGTAATTTTTCTTTTAATTCAATATCTCTTGTATTTAATTCTGTTTTTCTATATGTTGTCCAATTTGGATTAGTATATATATTATCATTAACTCCATTTAATTGATATTTACTTCCAAGTTCTGGAGAATTACCAAATCCTCCACATGTATCTAAATTATTGCAAATATTGATTGAATCACTCAAATCATTTATTCTACATGCACCATCTTCATTTAAACAATTTACATTAGGTGGAAAATATTTTGGATTTCCTTCAAATATTGTTTGATTATAAGTAGAATAAAACTTTTGATTAAATATATTATTGTTATTATCTAAATATTTAATAAATACTGATTTATCTCTTTCATCTTGTAAAATCTGTCCAGACCCAAGTAAATTTGCATATTCATTATCGGTAATTATATAACCACCACAAGAAGACCCCATTTCTTTGCATACATTATCTACATCATATATTAAAACTTTACAATTTAATTTATCAAAACTTGTATATTTATCATTGCATGTAAACAATGTCTTATTTTTTAATAAGTTTGGACTTGATTTCATATTTAATTTATTAAATGTTAATTTATTACTGGGTGGCGATGCAGTAGTTTCAAATGGAGGATTTATTTTAATTTTAAATATTGTACTTGGACTTTCTAATGAATATATAATTTTAAATATATTATTTTCTATTCCACATAACATATATGGACTATTTGTAAATATTTTAACTGAATTAGAATTTGGAATTTTTACTATGCGAAATGCAAATGGTTCAGAACCATCGCATGTTATATATCCATTTAAATCTATTCTTAAATAATAATCTTTACATTTTAAATATTTCAAAACTACTGTTGAATTTTTATATGGTATAGTTTGAATCTCAAATCTAAATAATGAATTAATATAAATTTTATCTGATAAAACTACTGGTTTATTAATATTATCATCTGCAACACATAAATATTTATCGTCTATTGAAAATGCAATAGTTCCAGTTTTATTATCTATATTTTCTGTATTCAAAAATAAATTATCTATATTCATTTATATATACATATATAAATAATTTAAATAATATTTAATAATAATATAGAATGAATTTCGGAATGTTTGATATAAATACCAGAGTTCGTATAAAAAGTAGTGGGAAAATATGCAATGTTATATCAGTAACTAAAAATGGATGGCATAAGTTAGATGATGAAAAGAACTATCGAACATCTGAACTAGAGTTATACGATAAACAAATGAGTAATAGAACTAGTCACAGAACTAGCCACAGAACTAGCCACAGAAGTACTACTACGATAAAAACATATGATTTAGATAAAATTCTTAATTTATTTAAAAATGCCGATGAAGAAGATGAAATAAATGATTTACTAGCTAGTTGTTATGATATATACACCAAATATTACGAAAAAATATATCATACATATGATGATTTTGTTGAAGATTTTTATGAATATGAAATGAAGGTAATTCAATTTAAATATACTAACCCTAAAAATCAAGAAAAAATAATAAAATTTTTTTTTAAAAGAAATCCACAATCCATCATTAAAATGTTAGAGAAAAGTCAGATTTAAATATCCCATTCAAAAAATGTATTGATTTTTCATTCAAATAAAAATTGTAACGCCAACTATACAAAACTATACAAATTGTAACGCCAGACACATTCGATAAATCAAAATATTACACCACTTTGCTGGCGTTACAATTTTTTACAACATGTGGAATTATCTTGATTTTTCACTTCATTAAAAATTGTAACGCCAACTATAAAATTTTTAAAAAAAAGGGGGGGGGGAGTAGGCTAAAAAGTTTTTGAAAAATTTTTTTTAAATTAGAAATAGTTTATAAATTTTTTTTTTTCGCCAAATTTTTCAGCCTGCTCCCCCCCCCTTTTTTTAAAAAATTGTATAGTTGGCGTTACAATTTTTAATGAAGTGAAAAATCAAGATAATTCCGCATGTTGTAAAAAATTGTAACGCCAGCCAAAAATTGTAACGCCAGCAAAGTGGTGTAATATTTTGATTTATCGAATGTGTCTGGCGTTACAATTTGTATAGTTTTGTATAGTTGGCGTTACAATTTTTATTTATGTGGAAAGTCTGAATAACTTCACATAATTAGTTGGCATTACAATTTTGTCTGGCGTTACAATTGGCGTTACAATTTAAAAAATAAAAAATCGTTAAATATTTTATTTATGTAATATAAATGTATGAGTGTCCTAGATGTAATTATAATTGTGATACTTCAACTATTTTGAGAAGACATCTTTATAAAAAAAATACATGTAATCCAGTAATAAGTGATATAAAAATTGAAGATATAGATATAGAAAAATGTAAATTAAGTATAAGTTTATATTCTTGTGAAAATTGTCATGAATTATTTACAATGAAATCTAGTTTAACAAAACATAAAAACAGATGTAAAAATCTACCTAAAGATGTTGATAC